>Ga0351877_1008_pt1 | contig 71172 bp, 72 predicted proteins | sample BONcelFGM3001D13_FD_206775 | JGI IMG/M metagenome (GOLD analysis project Ga0351877, IMG submission 206775) | Enriched cells from coal bed in the Powder River Basin, Montana, United States - BONCAT cells FGM rep3 HSBNCT.FGM.300.1.D13 ...
GAAGGAGAAACCGTTGCCGGCAGGCAGGGTCTTTCCGGCCCTGCCTTTTTCATGCAATCAACCATGAATCCTTACATTTTCCCGGGCAGGAGTGTTGCAGGCCCGTTGTGCTCACCCAGGGTGAAATGCGTATCGAAAGAGTCCGGGCAGGTCGCATCTTCCTTCCTGCGGTCCGCATTGCGTCAGCCTCGATGAAAATGCAGTCCTTCAAACAACAATCCTTGAGCCTGCATTCCTCGAGAATTGGGCAATGAAGATGTCACACAGACAGCTTGACAGCACATGATTAAAGAGTATGCTTTTCCCTAGTCAGTCGAACAAGCCACTGGATACGAAACAGCTCATTGAAAGAGGAGGTTCGTATGTACGGACAATCGGTGGAAGAAGCCAAAGCGTTTGTTCAAAAAGCAATAGATTTTTACAAGAAAGCCGGTAAAGCGATTGCTATGGCGGAGTTCACAAACCCCAAGGGACCTTTTATCAAGGATGATATGTATGTTTTTGTGTTGAACCTCAAAGGGACGATGCTGTCACATGGCGTCAATGAAAAATATATAGGGCATGACTTCATTGACCTCAAGGATTCTGACGGCAGGAGTTTTGTCAGGGAGATAGTCGATGTCGCCAACGCCAAGGGCAAGGGCACTGCGGACTACAAATGGTACAACCCGAAAACAAAAGAGGATCTCGCCAAAGCCGTGTATTTCGAGAAGGTCGATGACGTGATCATCTGCAGCGGAATCTATAAAGAAATGTGGCAGGATCTGTTGTAGATTGCCGTGACCCTGCGTAATCATGCGGTCCGGTTCATAGGATTTTCAGTATCAGACGCCGATGACGGAATCAGATTACATGCCGGCCGCCAACCCTTGAAGGGGGCATGCCATGAACGATAATAACCCCGCATCCCGACAGATTGCGGGGTTTTGTGTTTTCCAGGGAGCCGGATCCTGCAAATCCCTTCGTGCCTTCTGTCGGTGCAACCCGGTATGTAGCGGCAAAAGGGGCTGAAGGGTCATCATCAGCATATCGATGTCATCGCATGATGATCATGGGGTAGAAATTTATCGAGGGAAAGGGGGTGGGAAAAAAGTTGGGAATCGTTGCATCGTCATGATGCAGGGGGATCTGACGTATTGATAACATCATTTTTTATTCTGTCTGAACGTTGAAAAGGAGGAAATCATGGCTGGAGCATTGAAACCTCGTTGGGGGCAACCCCTGACGGGCATCATTTCTAATGTGGTCTTTTTGCTCGTTGCTTTGTTAACATGGTATATTTTCTCCGATCCAAGGGGCCCCGTTGGATGGTTCCCCTATCCCTTCGTCATGTTCCTAGCTATCATGATTCTGGTGGGCCTCTGGCAGCACATGTTCTTAGGGGACTGGCCTCACCAGAACATGAGTCAGCCCGCACGCGGTATTGTGCAAACCATTGAGAATGTGGTTCTCACCTGGTTTGTCATCGATGTTGTTTTTTACCGGATCCTGGGCATCGGGTTCAATTTCCTGAGCTATTACGGCCTCGAGGCTGCAGGGTCGAAGGGTGCATTGGCCCAGGCGGCTATTGTCGGGTTTGTTCTGATGGGGTTTTTCCTCTATCCCGTTGTCACCATCTTTTTCGGGAAATGGCCCATCCGGCCGAGCAATCTTGAGCAGCCGGCTGCGGGGTTTGCGGAGATTGGCTGGGCGACGCTGTTCGAGATTTTCGGCTATGTCATCCTCATTGTCCCGTTTTTCGGTTTCGCCTTGAAGGGGGCCCCGGCGCTCAACCCATCCTGGTGGACCGGCATCGGGGGAACGCCCCACGTACACTGGGTCTTCGGCTGGTGGGAATGGGCGGTGATCATTCTCTTCATGTTCCCGAACGTATGGCGCATGAAACCATTCGGACTGATCAAGCTGCCCCAGCCTGCCAAGGGGTTTATCTACATGGGATTGACGTTTATCGGGGCGTACATCCTTGCGCTGATCTGCATCCGGATCGCCCCCCTATGGCTTCCCCCGGATACCATTCATCATCTGTTCGAGACCAAGGGCGCGGGAGAGGTGTCGAGGTTCCTGTGGCTGCACTCCGCCGAGATCGCCGGTTTTACCTTGATTCCCTTCCTCGGCTGGCATCACTACTTCGATGACCGTTGCGGCGTAAAAGACGTGGACAGCTGGGCAGGATTCTGGATCCGCACGTTCGGGGTTCTGTTCTTTGCCGCGGTACTGTACTGGATTTACTATTACGGCAATTTCGGCCACTGGGCGCTTGGAAACCATCACATGACGGAGCTTTCGCACCGGTTCCCCCATGGAGAGTCGCTGGTGTGGAACTTCTGGTGGATCGTTCCCCTGCTTTGGAACGAGTGGTTCTTCCACAAGTGGCCCTTCTATGTTCATGAACACTAGTGATGTCGAGATGAGCTGTAAACCACTTGTTTTTCGTCGCTGAAAGGTGATCTCCGAAGGCAGGGCTCGTCAGCAAGCCCTGCCTTCTCATTCGCGATCAAGCCGTGTGCCGTTTGACAGGAAGGAGAAACGGCACGGCAATGGGTTGACCCACTTGAAACAGAGGGAAAGGAAAGATGACGAAGATAAAACCTTCCCGGGCGCGAGACGCTGCCGACGCGTCGAGCGCAGCGAGTCGGCAGGATGCCTCTGTCGCGATGTCTCCGACATCCGGACAGCTTGTTTTCAATCTGGCCCTGGCTGTATTCGGCCTGTTCGTAGCGGCCGTCCTGTTTAGCTTCGGAATTCATTGGGCAGGCCATGGAAGCATGGCAGCCGGCATGGGTTTGATCCTCGCCGGACTATTCATTTTTTGGCGTGGTGGCAGCAGGCTGTCCTGGACCTGTGCTGAACTCAAGATACAGCGACAGAAACGAAATCAAGGATGAAAAACCGGTCCACACCCTTTAGCCTCTCCGCGGCAGGCGAGCGGCTTCAGGCATCGGGCTTCAGGATCAAGAGAAAGAAAAACCCGCCGCGGAGTTGCTCCGGGCGGGTTTCTTATAGGAGGACCTTTCGCGTCTGTCTGGTCTGTCTGGTCTATCTTTGGTCTGTTTCGTCGTTTCTTACCCTGGACCCTTGACCCTGACCCCTGAACCCTGTCAGTGATTGGCCTTTTTCCTCTTGGGGATCCGGTCCCAGGCGTCCTTGTAGAGCCTGCCGATGCAGAGCAGCAGCGCCAGGAAGAACAGCCCCAGCATGAACGTCGGCGGCGTCTGAAGCATCTCGTCCAGCAGGTACCCCATGTACAGGGCCAGCATCGAGGCAATCACGATCGCAAACCCCCAGGAGCCGATCACCAGGATGTGCGAGAAGTCGATCTGCCGTGGTCTGGTCTTGATTGCTGTCTGTGCCATGGTCCCTGCCTCCTTTCTTTTTCTTTCCTCGATCCTCGGTCCTTGCTTACATGAGGTTCTTTATCGCCTCGGCCACGGGGCTCGTGAAGAGCGCCACCATCACCGCGTACATCGCGAAGCTGCCCACCGCCTCGCTCAGGTAGAGCTTCTCGTACTTCTGCTTGAGGGAAACGATCGTCATGCCGCCCACAATCAAGGCCCCCAGGTGGAAGTAGGGGAAGCTGCCGGCGCCCGCTGCGGCGTACTCGGCGAAGCTGAAGGTTGCGGTGATGAGCACGACGACTGCGGAGAGAATCAGGGTGGAAAGCGTCTTTTTCATTTTGAGGTCCTCCTCGGTGTTTTTGTTTGTTGCCCAATAGTATTGGAAGGACCGTGCCAGGACGGGAGGCGACAGGAAGATAGTTTGCAAGATACTGAATCCATGAGGGAAAGACCGACAAGGAGGCGTGCGCGACCCTCCCCTGGATGCCCCTCGGGAAGCCCCTTTTTGAACGGAACGTTCAACCCGCGGTGAACGTAACATCGAAAGAGGCATCAGGCTTCGGGCATCGGGCTTCAGGAAGAAAAACCGGAGAAGACAGGGGGCGAGGGGCGATCGCGCCGTCTCCCTGAGATTGCCGCGCTCTGAGCCTGTCGAAGGGCTCCTGAGAAACAGCACTTTCGTTTCCCCTCTCTCGACGGGAGGGGATAAAGGGGAGGGTGAATGATTTCAAGACCCCCTCACCCCTGCCTCGTTCGACAAGCTCACGACCCTGAGCGTGTCGAAGGGCTCTCCCGCGAAGGGGAGAGGGTGTTTCTTCCATCGTTAACCCCGTCCCCAGACGGGGTCCGTGGCTCGCAATGACCCGTTCAAACGGCGTTTCTGCTTCTTCTCGCTGGATTCGGGGGGTAATGAAGTGATCTGTAATGAGACTCGATTCCCCAATTCCGAAATCAACGAATTACCCCATTGCTGTCTACAGAGATGCCGGATTGCGGCCGCATAGGAGCATGTCCGATGGTCCTGTCAGACACCCTCTGCCTTGCACGGGCCCGGCATTCCTATCCGAGATTCAGACTGGCGCCGATTTTCAAAAAACGAAAAAACTATATATTGAGGTTAACGAAAGGGAAAAAAGACCATGAGGTTTAGGAAAGGAGACAGGATCATGAAAGAGAAAGCCAGGAACGTGAAGACCGACAAGAAGTACTGGACCGACCCGATGAGCTTCCCCGTTAACACGCCGAAGCGCGGCCGGTAGGGAGACAACAGGAGATGTCAAGGCGAGGTGCCGACATGAAGAAGGAACGGATCGAAAAAGGGATCAAGGCGTTCAGGCGCGGCGGCATCTGGTATGACCCCATGTGTTTCCCGGAGGTTGAGAGGAAAACGCATCAATAAAGGCAACACAGTCATCAAGGAGGGCAGTGCGATGAAAAAGACGACGAAAGAGATCAAGAAGGACAAGAAGTTCTGGGCGGACCCCATGTGCTATCCCGTGTTTACCGCCAAGTGAACAATCGGCCCCAGCCAGCCAGTTGCAAATCTGCGAGAAGTATCATGGGAAAAGGGCCTCTGCCGGAGATATTGGCGGGGGCCCTGCTTGTGAAATTCCAAGACCGTGAAGCACTCTCGATCCCGGACAACTCAAAATGGCCCCCTCGGAAGAGTAGAAATTGCCCCTGGCTCATCACCAGGCGTGGTGATTTGTCGTATGCGTCTGTCTGGAGTCCTTCCCGTACTCCTTGATGCAGGAATCGGGGTATCATCGAATATTAAAAGTGGAGAGGCAGGGTCGGAAATGGCACTGCCTCTCATGTTGAGTATTCAATTCCTTTCTCGAATACGACAGGCGGCAGGCCCCGATATCCCGTCCTGATGATGTGCAGACCCGCAGGTGCAGTGCTTATCCTGTCATGGATTCCTGCTTCATTTGTCGATTGTCCCCCGGCGCGTGATGACGACCTCCTCCACGGGTACATCTTTTCCCGCCTGGTGCGCTGCCTCGGTTACGATGGGCAGCAGGAAGGAGCAGCAGGGCACCTCCATGCGAAGGACCTTGACGCTCCTGATTTCGTTTGACCGGAAGATGTCCGCGAAGCGCTTCAGGTACTCCGCCTTGTCGTCGAACTTGGGGCAGCCCAGCAGCAGCACGCGCCCGTCGAGAAAGTCGCGGTGGAAATCGGCGTAGGCGGCGGGCACGCAGTCGGCGGCCACCAGCAGATCGCCGTCCTTCAGGAAAGGCGCCGTGGGCGGGATCAGCCGGATCTGGACGGGCCAGTGGGAGAGGGCCGACCCGGAGGGCTCCGCCGCTCCCTTCGACGTCGGTTTCTTCGCGGCGGAGGCGAAGCTGTGCAGGGTCATGGAGGGGCAGCCGCCCTGTGCGGGTGCAAAGGGGGAGGGTACCGGCGCCTTTGTTTTCTTCAGGTACTCGTGCACGGCCTTCTCGTCGAAGGCGTCGGCCTCGCGCTCGATGATCTTCAGGGCCCCCGTGGGGCAATCGCCCAGGCAGGCGCCCAGGCCGTCGCAGAACATGTCCTTGACGAGCTTTGCCTTGCCGTCGATAATTTCGATGGCCCCCTCGGCGCAGGCGGGCACACACTCACCACAGCCGTTGCAGAGCTCTTCGTTGATCTCGATGATCTTTCGGTTCGCTTTCATGTCCCTTTCCGTTTCTGCCTTGTTCCGGAACCCCCGCCCCTTGTGGGGGAAGGGGTTCCAGACAGGAGAGAGGCAGATGGAGAATCGTGTTTTACCGGGTTATCCGAGAATCGCCTTGAGGTCCGCCTCGGGTGTTGTGATCGGTTTGATGCCGAAGTTTTTCACGAGGACGTCGAGCACGCCGGGCGTGATGAAGGCCGGAAGCGACGGCCCCAGGCGGATGTCCTTGATCCCGAGCGCGAGCAGCGTGAGCAGGATGGCCGCCGCCTTCTGCTCGTACCACGAGAGGATCATCGACAGGGGCAGTTCGTTCACGCCCACGCCGAAGGCCTTCGAGAGCGCGACGGCAATCTGGATGGCCGAGTAGGCGTCGTTGCACTGGCCCACATCCAGAAGCCGCGGGATGCCGCCGATGGCGCCCAGGTCCTTGTCAAAGAAGCGGAACTTCCCGCAGGCAAGGGTCAGCACGACGCAGTCCCTGGGCACCTGCTCGACGAACTCTGTGTAGTAATTGCGCCCGGGCTTGGCGCCGTCGCAGCCGGCCACCAGGAAGAAGTGACGGATCTGCTTGCCCTTGACGGCATCGATGACCGCCCCGGCCACGCCCATGACGGCGTTGCGGGCAAAGCCCACCATGACCGATTTGCCGCTCTTGTCTTCCGCGAAGCCGGGAAGCTCCAAGGCCCGCTTGATCACGGGAGTGAAGTCGCTGCCGGCAACGTGGGCCACGTCGGGCCAGCCCACGAGGCCCGTCGTGAAGATGTTGTCCTTGTAGGCCGGCTGGGGGCGCTGGATGCAGTTGGTGGTCATCAGGATCGCCCCGGGGAACTCGGCGAACTCCTTCGCCTGGTTCTGCCAGGCCGTGCCGTAGTGACCGGAGAGGTGGCTGTATTTCTTGAGGACCGGGTAGCCGTGGCAGGGGAGCATCTCGCCGTGGGTGTAGATGTTGATTCCCTTGCCCTCGGTCTGCTTGAGCAGCTCGGCGAGGTCCTTGAGGTCGTGGCCGGAGACCAGGATGGCCTTGCCCTTCTTCGCGCCCAGGGAAACGGCCGTGGGCACGGGATGGCCGTAGGCGCCCGTGTTGGCCGCGTCGAGAAGCTCCATGGTCCTCAGGTTGACCTCGCCGCACTTGAGCACGAGCCCCAAGGCCGCCTCGAGAGCGATTTTTTCATCGGCCAGGGCCGCCAGTGCCTCCTGGACGAAGGCATAGACGGCCGGGTCTTCCTGCCCCAGGATCTGGGCGTGATCGGCGTAGGCCGCGACGCCCTTGAGGCCGAAGAGAAGCGTGTGCTTCAGGGAGAGGATATCGGCGTTTGCCGCCGGGTAGGACTTGAGCCCCGCCTTTTCCCCCTGGGCGACGAGCCCTTCCAGGGTGCCGGCCGGCTTGAACGCCAGTGCGTCTTTGGAAAGATCGAGGCTCCCGCCCGAGGCCTTGACCTTGCCGATAAGGCTGTCGCGATACTTGACGGCCTGGCCGATCAGGGCGACGAAGCGCCCCGGATCGAAATTTACGTTGGTCAGTGTCGAGAAGAGCGCCTTCACCGTGAAGACGTCCGTTTCGTGATCGCCGATCCCCTTCCTCCTCGCCTCGGTTGCTGCCGTCGAAAGCCCGATGAGGGCGTGTATCAGGAGATCCTGCAGGGTGGCCACGTCGTGCGGCTTGCCGCAGACGCCCCCTTTCGTGCAGGCCTCGCCTTTTGCCGTTTGCTCGCACTGATTACAGAACATGGTCAGCCTCCTCCCTTCAATTTTTGCATGGGTGCGTGTTTTTCAGGGTAAATACGACAAATTCCGCAGAAATTCCTTGATTCGGATCAAAAAAGCGGAAAAAAGTTGAAAAGAGGGGAAAAAACGTTCATGAGTTCATTGGTTCATGAAGAGAATAAACGAAAAATTCTCTCCGCTCAAGGAGCATTAAAAAAAGTGGTCATTACGAGCCGAGCCTTGTGAGGTGTGGTAATCTTCGTTTAAGATAGATATCGAGGATTGCTTCGTCGTGTCACTCCTCGCAATGACCTTTTTTCTGGTTGCTCATGCCCTGCGGGCGTGCCGAACTAATAGAACCAGTAGAACCGAGGAACTGACAAACGAACGAACCAAGGAACCGTCCTTCCCATGAACATCCAAGGTTTCCTGTCTCATCTGCCACTTTTCCAGGGGCTGCCCGACGAGGAGCTGAAGGCCCTCTCGGAGATCGCCGTCGACCGTCCGGTGAAGGCCGGCGAGATGATCTTCATCGAGGGCGACCGGGCAGCGGGGCTCAACATCGTCATGGCAGGCCGCGTCAAGATTTTCAAGCTCTCGCCCAACGGCAAGGAGCAGATCCTCCACATCATGGGCCCCGGCGAGCCCTTCGCCGAGGTCCCCGTATTCCAGGGGGGCAATTATCCTGCAAACGCCCAGGCCATCGAAGCGGGCAGGGTCCTCTTCATCCCGAGGGAAGACCTGCTCAAGGCCATCCGGAAAAACCCCGCCCTGGCCCTGGATATGATGGCCGTGCTGTCGCGGCGCCTGAGGGAATTTGCCGCCACGATCGAGAACCTCTCCCTGCGCGGGGTGCCGGAGAGGCTTTCGGCTTACCTGCTTCACCTGAGTGATCTCGCCGGCGGCTCCGCCGAGTTTGAACTCGACATCAAAAAGGGTCTGATCGCCAATCTTCTCGGGACAACCGGCGAGTCGCTGTCGCGCGTTCTCGGCAAGATGTCGCAGGCCGGCATGATCCGTGTCGGCGGAAAGAAGATCACCATCCTCGACCGTGCGGCGCTTGCCGATGTGGCGGCGGCGAGGCAGGCCCTGGACTGAGAGGAACCCATGGAATTTCGTTACGGCCTCGACGACCGGCCGCCGCCTCTGGAGTGGCTTTTCCTGGGCCTGCAGTGGTTCGCCGTGGCCGTCCCCTCCATCATCATCCTCGGGAAGATCATCTGCACCGTCGGGCCGGCCGGGGCCTGCGACCCCCTCATTTACCTGCAGAAGATGTTCTTCCTTGCCGCCCTGTTCATGCTCATCCAGATTTTCCTGGGGCACGGCCTGCCGCTCATCGTCGGCCCTTCGACGGTGATCCTCATCGGGATCCTGTCGAGCCCCGGCGCCCGGCCGGCAGCGCTCCACACGGCGATCCTGCTGGGCGGCCTGGTGCTCTTCGTCCTGGCCTGGACGGGCCTCTTCGGGAAGATCCGCCGCCTCTTCACCCGGCGCGTCGTGGCCGTCGTCCTGTTGCTGATCGCCTTTACCCTGACGCCGACGATCATCCGGCTGATCACCGGCTCCGGCGGCGGGGCGCCCCGCTCAAACGTCCTCTTTGCCTTTGTCCTGTGCCTGTCGATGATCGTCCTGCATCGGTTCCTGGGCGGCATCTGGCGCTCGACGCTGATCCTGAGCGCCACCGTCGCGGGAACCCTCGCCTGGCACGTTCTCGGCCTCGGACCCGCCGGGGCGGGGATTGCCGGCTCCGGGGTTCTCTTCGGCCTGTTCTTCACCGGTTTCACGACGGCGCTTTCCTTCGACCCGGGTCTCATGACGGCATTCTTCATCTGTTTTATCGCCCTTGCCGTCAATGACATCGGGTCCATCGAGTCGATGAATGCGTTTGTGGGCGACGGCGACAGGGGAGGGAGGCTCCGGAGGGGGATTGCCGTGACGGGCCTTGCGAACCTGGCGGCAGGCTTTCTCGGGATCATCGGCCAGGTCAACTACTCCCTGAGCCCCGGCATCGTGGCCTCCTCGCGATGCCTGTCGCGCTTCGCCCTCGTGCCGGCTGCGGTCCTGATGCTTGCCGTCGCCTTTTCACCTGCGGCCATTGCGCTCATGGAGGCCGTGCCTTCCGTCGTGGTCGGCAGCGCCATGCTCTACATCCTCTGTGCCCAGATGGCGGCGGGGATCATGGTCCTCACGGAGGACGAGCGGGGCGCCGGGTTCAACGGCGGCCTCGTGGTGGGGATCCCGCTGCTCGTTGCCGTCGTGGTGGCCTTTATGCCCGGCGAGGTGGTCGCGGCCTACCCGGCTCTCATCCGCCCCGTGGCGGGCAACAGTTTCGTGATGGGCGTGCTGGCCGTGCTTGTTCTGGAGCACATCCTCTTCAGGCAAATCTCTTCCACAGAGGCAAAGGCGGGACAGGCGCCATGATGGCCCTGCTCGGCTCCGCCGTGGTTTATGGATTGTCGGCCGGCTTCTCGCCGGGCCCCCTGCTTGCCCTTGTCATTTCCCAGACACTCCGGTACGGCATCCGGGAGGGCGTCAAGGCTGCCATGGCGCCCCTGGTCACGGATCTGCCGATCATCCTGGTGTCCGTCCTGCTCCTCCGTTCACTCTCGGACAGCCGTTTCATCCTGGGCTGCATCTCGATGGCGGGCGGACTGTTCGTGACGTATCTGGCCTATGAGTGTTTCCGGACGGTCCGGCTGGAGATGGCCGGCCTTGAAGAGGGACCTCAGTCTTTGGGAAAAGGGGTGGCCGTCAACGCGCTCAACCCGCATCCCTATCTTTTCTGGCTGACGGTGGGCGGGCCTTCCGTCATCCGGGCATGGGCGGACAGCCCCCTCTGGGCCGTTGCCTTCATCGCCGTGTTCAGCGGAAGCATCGTCGGGTCGAAGGTGATGGTTGCCGCCATGGTCGGGCGATCGAAACACATGCTGAGCGGAAAGGGTTATGGGTACGTCATGCGGGCCCTGGGCCTGGCGCTTTTTTTCTTTGCCGTTCTGCTGTTCAGGGACGGTCTGAAGCTGGCGGGGTGGTGAGGCGGCTGTCCGGGGGCGTTGGAAAGAGGGCCGGCGGTTGAGGCATCTTCTCAGGATCCTGACTGTCCTGTGGCCGCGGATTGTGATATAGGGAAACTCCCATTCCAAGGAGAGCCGGGGTGCCATGAAATTCTTCCAATCGAACCGCGAGAAATACTATGACCTCTTCGAAGAGCTGGCCGACAAGCTGGTGGAGGGGATAAAGCTTTTCACCGAAATCCTCGACAACTACGAGTACTCGGAATTCAAGGTGGGCAAGCTCAAGGAGATCGAGCACGAAGCCGATCACATCACCCACCAGGTCTACAAGAGGATGCACAAGATGTTTCTGACACCCATGGACCGGGAGGACATCTTTTCCCTGGCAAACAAGATGGACAGCGTCCTCGACGAGGTAGAGTCAGCCGCCGTGAGGATGTACCTGTACAGGATGAAAGAGCCGGCGAAGGAACTCGTGCAGATCACGGCGGTTCTCACCGAAGCCGTCGCAAAGATCCAGAAGATCATTTTCTCCGTGAGGAAAAAACAGGATGCGCCGCTGATCCTGCAGTTGTGCGTGGAGATCAACACGCTCGAGAATGAAGCGGATCAGCTTTTTCGGGCGGCGATGACGCGGCTTTTCGAAGAGGAAAAGGACGCTATCGAGCTGATCAAGGTGAAAGACATCATCGGCCGGATCGAAACCGCCGTGGACAACTGCGAGGATGTCTCCAACGTCATCGAGGGGATCGTCCTGAAGTACGGCTGATATGATGAACGCAACTCGCCTGAATCCCATCGAGTGCGGCGGCACCCCCTACGAGATCGGAAGGCAGTGGGGCGAGGGCTGCCGGGAGAATCTGCAGAGCGCGCTTGCCCTGCTGTACATGGGGCTCGAGCACGGCCCCTTCCGGGCGGACAAGGGAAAAGTCTGGGATGCGGCGCTGACGTTTCTGGGCGCCGTCCGCAACTTCGACCCCTACGGTTTCGAGATGCTCCGCGGGCAGGCCGAGGGCGCGGGGATGGTCCTCGAGGAGGCCCTGGCCCTGCAGTGCACCCTCGAGATCGCCTTCAACTACGGGAAGATCACGGGGCTGTGCACCTCTTTTGCCCTGGCGGGGAAGGCCACGCAGGGAGGCAGGACGATCCTCGGGCAGAACGTGGACTGGCACCCTGCCTCGACGCTGGATCTGCTGCGCATCCGCCACGAGAGCGGCATCCGCGAATTCGTGCTCTGTCTCTCCGGGAGCCCCTATTATCACCTGAGCTCCGCCGGGATCGGCAACTGCGCGAACCTCACCCTGGGCCCGCTGGGCGACATGAAGCAGCAGGTGCCCCTTTCCTTTTATATCTCCAGGGCCATGCGCCAGCCGCGGATCGGCTTTGCCCTCGCGATTCTCCGCAGGCAGGCGAGGGGGCTTGCCTACTTTCACCTGGCCGACGCTACGGGCAGCATGACGGGCATCGAGGCGGTCGCCGATGACGTCAACCTGATCCTCCCCGAGAAGGATGTTCTCGTCCACGCCAACCACTACGAGACGGAGCGGTTCAAGGCCGCCGACTGGACCCCCCGACTGATCCCGGACACCCGTGCCCGGGCCGGGCGGATGCGCGAGCGGATCGAAAACGCATACGGCAGGGTCACCCCGGAGATCATGATGGGGATTCTTGCCGGCCACGAGGGGCATCCCAATTCGATCTGCCGCCACGTGGACCCGGCAGGGCCTCCGGAACTGGCCTCCGCGTCAAAGGCCTCCTTCGTCATGGTTCCCGCCGAGTGCTTGATGTACATCGCCGCAGGGCCGCCCTGCGAGTACGAATTCATGGAGTACAGGCTGTGAGGATCGTGCTCCGGACACTTGTGATCGGTCTGCTTTGCCTTGCTCCTTCCCTGGGAGCGGCCGCTGCCGACGTGCCGAAGTGCCTTGCGAGGGACGCTGCGGACTCGATCGAGTTCGTGGCGGCGAAGGCAAAGCTTTCCCAGAAGGAGCTTCTGGCGAGGCTGGTTTATGCCGAGGCGCTCTCCACCGGGTTCGGCGATGCCCCCCTGATGCACCAGGCCATCGCCTGGGGGGTCATGAACCGCGTGCGCCTGGCCGAGCGATCCGAGAGCATGAATAAATCCTACGGGAGCGGCATCCGGGGAGTCGTCTTCAGGAAAGGCCAGTTCAACCCGGCCGTCTCGACGAGGTCCCCCTTCTCGCGGGATTTCCTCTGTCCGAAGGAGCGTATGATCTGGCGGCTGGCCTTGGAGGCGGCCGGCAAGGCCATGGCCGGGGAGAAGAACCCCTTCATCCAGACCCCCTGGGAGCAGGAGCACAACCTCTCGCTTGTCGTGAACTTCTACTACCCGAAGTCCGTCCAGGCCAAGGGGCCTTACCCTCCCTGGGAGGGCGGCGGGAGCCTGGAGTTCATCGGCGACGTGATGATCGGCGATAAAATGCTGCCCGCCGAGCACATCCGCTTCTACCGACTCGCCCGCCCACCGGCGGATTTGCGGCGAGGGGCAATGCCGTGATGGAGTAATGGAGTATTGGGTTTCAGGAGGATCAAAAGTGTTCTGGAACCCATCATTCCAACATTCCAGTACTCCCATACTCCTCAAAAAACGCCTCCCAGGCTTCCCGCGTAACCTGTCATCTCCACGTAGCCCTCGCAGGTGACCTGTCTGCCGGCCGATGAGCCTTTGCCGTCCACGGCGCCTTCCCAGTAGGTTACACCCGTCGAGCCTGCCGTGATCAATTCCTGGGCCGCCACGAGCGGCGCAAGCTCAAGATCGAGGCCCGCCGCGGGGATTCGGATCCGCCAGCGGTTGGGGTAGGCGCCGCTGCTTTTGGGGCTTTTCCAGGTCCCGAGGACCTCCACGTCGATCTCGCCGCGTTTCAGGTGACGTGCCCTTCCGTCGGGCTCCACGAGGGTCCCCGAGGATTCCTTTTCCACCGTTCCGTCCTTCTTCCGCAGGAAGAACAGCATCAGGTCACGGCCGTCGGAGAGATGGATCGAGAACCAGTCCCACCCGACCTGGTCCTTTGAAAGGACATTGGAGCCGAACTCCTGGTCGAACCAGCTCACTCCTTCCACCGGCACGGGCATCTGCGAGTCGGGGGTCCTGATCGTCCCCCTCGTGGCCAGGTCCGTGAAGGAATAGTAGTAGGAGGCCTGCCCTTCACCCGGTCCCTTGCGGCTGAGCCCCCTGTCTCCCTGGAGGATCAGGTGTTTTCTCGGCTTGAGTTCGAGGGACAGCTCCATGCCCTCATGGCCGGCACGGAGGTTGATGGATCCCCCTTGCATCCTGGCCGACCAGCCGAGGTTCCAGACGTTCATCCCGCTTGTTGAGGCCCCGGAAAGCCCCGGGCCCGAACGGGTGATCTGCTCGGCGAAGTGGAATGTGCCGTTGCGGACATCGGTCAAGGCGAAGTGAGCCGGGTAGAGGTCGCGCAGCGACCAGGGGTTTTTCGGGTCCGCGGGTTTCAGTCTCACCCCCTGGCGGAAGAACGTGAGCTGGTAGCCATAAATGTTTCCCGCCCCGTCGCGCAGATTCCCCGTGAAGTACCACCACTCGGTGCGGAACTCCGGGTGCGCCCCGTGGTCGCGAGGGAAGCTCCATGTACGCGGCCCTGTCGCCTGTCGCCACGTTTCTGTTGCCGACGTTTCCGGGCATGAAAACGGCGAGAGCAGGGCGATGATCAGTATGATGATGATAAGGCGCATAGGCGAGTTTTAAGTTTTAAGTGGTTAAGGGTTAAGCAAGAAAAAAAGTTTCATTAGTTCCATTGGTTCTATTAGTTCAGCGCCACGCAGTGGCGCGTGTTCGTTTTAAGTCATCAAAAAGAGGAAGATTGCCGCGCCTCGCGAGGCTCGGCTCGCAATGACTCTTTCTCTTACTTAAAACTTAAAACTTGAAACTTAATACTCCGCGAAGAGGCTACTCTTCGCGGATTTGCATCTGCGGATACGTCCGGTGCACCTTCCAGATCGGGTAGAGGGCCGCCCCGACGCTGGCGGCAAGCGCCGTCGCGGCCGTCAGCGCGTAGGGCTGCCAGTCGGGGTAGTAGAAGATCGTCCAGTTGAAGCTTCTCAAATTGATTACGCGGATGAGCAGGATGGCCAGCACGGTCCCCACGCCGGAGCTGAGCACGAAACTCACGAGCCCCATCCCGATGGCCTCCAGCAGCGTCATGCCCGCCACCTGGCCCGTCGAGAACCCCAGGGCCCTCAGGATCCCGAAATCGCGCTGCCTTTCGATGAACAGCGTCATCAGCGCCCCCGTGATCCCGAAGAAGGCGATGACAATAGCGATGACCCTCATGGAGCGGGTCACGGCAAAGGTGCTGTCGAAGACCTCGAGGATGTTGCTGTGGAACTGCTCGCGGGTGAAGGCCGGGAGCCCCCGCGACAGGGCCCTGCTCCGGACGTCGTCGAGGATCTGCTTTCTCCGGGGCTCCGCAGGGTCGATGAAAACGGCGATGCTGTTGATCGTCCGGTCGCCGTAAAGGCCGATGTAGGTATCGCGGTCCATCATGACGAGGCCGTGCTCCGTCGAGTAGTCGTAGAAGACGCCCTCGATGCGCAGGCGGACGGGGCCCGCTGCCCCCTCGAGGGTGATCTCGCTGCCCGGGCCCGCCGCGAAGCTCCGGGCAAAGCTCTCCGAGACGATGACGTCGCCCTTCTTCACGGCCTCCCAGTGCGTATCCCCGCCTGCGACCCAGCCGAAACGGGCGAAGCGCTGCAGGACGTCGGCCTTGATGCCCGCTACGTACACCGTGCGGCCGCGGTACAGGACGGGCACCTTGCGGTAGGTGTCGACGCCGCCGATCCCGGGGATGGACCTGATCTCCGCATAGAAATCCTCGGGCACCTCCATGTCCGAGGCGTTGGAGATGTACATGTCGCCGCGCAGCTGACTGCCCATCCACCAGATGAGCGATTCGCGGAAGCTGCCGATCATGGAGCCCAGGCCGATGGACAGGGAAAGGGCCACCATGAAGGCGGCTACGGCAACGCCGGTCCGGCCCAGGTTCTGGATGATGTTGCCTGCGGCGATCCGGCCGGGGAGCTTCCCCATGGCTCCGAGCAGCCGCCGCAGCAGCGGATGGGCGAGCACCATGATGACGCCCGTCAGCAGGCTCAGCCCGAAGAGGAATCCGAAGACTCCGATGTAGGCCACGTAGATCTGCTTCGAAAAGAACGCGAGAACGATGATGCTGGCAACCAGGATGAATACGCCCGCCAGCGCAACGAGCCAGACCCAGCGGCGGCTCTCGCGGTTTCCCGAGCGCCCCCTCAGGGTGAGCACGGGATCGACAAGGGTAAGTTCCAGCAGGGGTAGGAGGCTTCCCAGCAGGCTTGCCCCGAGCCCCACGCAGACGCCGGCGGCCGGGATCCACCAGGACCAGGGCATGGACGTCGGCCGGAGAAAGAAGTAGAGGCTGCTGATCGTGCCGCCGATGATGTCCGTCAGCGCCCGGCTCAGGAGATAGCCGAAGACGCTGCCCAGGAGCCCGCCGAGGATGCCGAAAAGGGCGATCTCGGCCAGGAAGGCCCTCGCGACTTCGCCCCGGCTTGCGCCCAGGCTCCGGAGGATGCCGGCGTCGCGGCGGCGGCTCACGACGGCGAACATGGCCGTGTTGTAGATCAGAAACACGCTCACGAAGAGAGCCATGAGCGAGAGGGCCTCCAGGTTGAGCCGGAAGGCCCCCACCATGGCGCCGAAGGTTTCCTGCCGCTGGCGCTTGGACTGGATCCGGTAACCCTCCTGCCAGCGGGAGATAAAGCCGCTCTCGTCGGTGAGGATGAGATCGACGTGATCGATCTTTCCGGGCAGCTCGAGCAACTTCTGGGCATGGGCGATGTCCATGAGGATGAGAGGCTCGCCGGAGGGGTTGGGGAAGATCCCGATCACCTTGAGACGGCCCCGAAGGGTGTTGAGCACGCTGCCTTTCACAAGCCCGAGTTCACGGGCAAGGTTCTCTTCCAGCAGGACGGCCCGCTCATCGGTGAGGAAGGCAAGGGAGTCTTCACGCTCGCCGCCGGATCGCCCCGCGAAGGGGGCCCGGGAGATCTCGGGCCGGATGGCCCGGTCGAGGAAAGGGTCGATACCCAGGAGCCGGACGAGATCGCCGTTGGCCAGCTTCAGCCGCCGCTCCACCACGGGGGCAAAAGAGGCGACGGCGGGGTCGCCGACGAGATCCCGCAGGATTGCTTCGTTAATGGGCCCTGCGAGTCGTTCGAGGGTGTGGGATGATTTCCCCCGGAGGAATTCCACCGCCTGGGAAAAGCTGGAGAGGGCCGATTGCGCCGAGAGCGCCATGCCGATGACGGCGGCCACCCCGCAGGCAATCCCGAGGAGCTGAAGCAGGCTGAGACTGCGCCGCCGGTAGAGATAGCGAAGGAAGGATCGGGTAACGGTTCGCAAAAGAACCTCGGGCTAAAGGCTCAGAGCAAGAAATGAATGCGGGATTCTTCTCTCCTTTGCCTTATGCCTTTAGCCATAAGCCATTCGGCTTTCCTAAATGCATTTTTCGTCTTCCGTGATCACGCCGTCCACCATTTTCAGGATCCGGTCGGCGTACTTGCAGGCAAGGGGCGTGTGGGTCACCATGATCAGAGACATGGCCGACTCCCGGCAGCGCTCCGTGAGAATCTCCAGGATCTGGTTGCCCGTGACCGTGTCGAGGTTGCCCGTGGGCTCGTCGGCCAGGATCAGCGCGGGCTCCTTCACGATGGCCCTCGCGATGGCGATGCGCTGCTGCTCTCCGCCCGAAAGCTCATGGGGATACCGGTTTTCCTTTCCCTTGAGGCCGACCTTTTCCAGGGCAGCGCGCGCGGCTTCAGGGTTGAGCTTTCCGGCCAGCTCGAGCGCGAGATAGACATTCTCGAAAGCCGTCAGGGTGGGGAGCAGGTTGAAGAACTGGAAGACGAAGCCCAGGCGGCTCCTGCGCAGCTCCGTGCGGCCCGCCTCGCCCAGGGTCTCCAGGTTTTTCCCGTCGATTTCGATCAGGCCCCGGGTGGGGCGGTCCAGGCCCGCGAGCATGTTGAGAAGCGTCGTCTTGCCGGAGCCGCTTTTCCCGAAAAGGGCGAGCACTTCCCCGGGGGCCGCCTCCAGGTTCGCCCCGCGGAGGGCCTGGGTCACGACCTGTCCGTTTTCGCGGTATTCCTTCCAGAGATCGATGACACGTACGACGGGCTGGGGCAATGAAACCTCCTTAAGAGGTCTGGGGCAATGGAATGTTGGAATAGTGGAATATTGGGAACGAAAAGATCATTATTTTGATACCCATTATTCCATTACTCCATTATTCCAGTCTTCCCGCTTCAAATGTCTTTGAGGCGGAGGTTCTGCGGCGATTTCTCGGTGGCCTCGCCGAAGGCCTGCAGGCTCTTCGAGATCCGCTCCAGTTCTTCCGTCCGGGCCACGGGGATCCGGTCCGCACCCCGGCGGTCCAGGGCATCCATGACGAATTTCACCGTCAGTTGATCCGTGTCGCGCGCCGGAACGTAGGCGGCCTCGTCGCGGCCGTGGTTGGCCGCCTCGATGAGGACCCCGCTTTCCGTGAGTTCCTCGACGAGCTCTGTGGTGAGCCCGCGCGGGATCTCTAGGCTCTCCGAAATCCTCGCCGCCGTCAGGGGGACATCGCCCGTTTGGAAATTCCGGCTCATGTGGTTGACGATCCGCAGGGCCGCGAGCCTTCGGAAGTAGTGGCTTGCGCGCCTCGCATCGGGCCCGTACTCGAGCATGTCCATATTCTGGTGGATGCAGGAGATCTCGGCGCCGGCCAGCACGATGAGCCAGCTCAGCTGCAGCCAGGTGAGGAAGAGGGGCAGGGCGGCAAAGCTGCCGTAGATGGCATTGTAACTGGCGACCCCCACCTGGAATTTCACGTAAATCAGCTGGACGATGACGTAGACGGAACCGGCGATCACGCCGGCGATCAACCCCGACTTTCTGTTCACCTGCCGGTTCGGCATGAAGATGTAGAGAAACGCGAAGAGCACCGACATGATCACGAAGGGGGTGATTTCCAGGAAGAGCACCACGACGGGGCCCATGACCCCCAGCACGTCAATGCGCTTCGTGATCGCGGCGAGCTGGGTGGAGACGAAAACGGTGACGCTGCCCGACAGGACCAGCAAAACCGGCGCCACGAGCATGACGGAGAGATAGTCCGTGATCTTTCGCGCGAGAGAGCGGTCTTTTTTTACCGACCAGATGTCGTTGAAGGAGCTCTCGATGTTGCCAAGGACCTTGATGATCGCCCAGAAGAGCAGGATCACGCCGACCCCCGCGATGAGGCCGCCCTTCGTGTTCGCAAGCATCGAGTTGGCAAACCCGAAGACCTCCAGGAGAATCTCCTCCTGTCCGGGGAAGCGCTCCAGGATCTTCTCCTCCAGGACTTTCTCGAAGGCGAATCCCTTGGCGATCCCGAAGGCCATGGCGACGATCGGCACGATGGAGAGCAGCGTGAAGAACGTGAGCGCCGAGGCCCGCAGCTGGCAGCGGTGCTCCTGGAAGGCGTTCCCGGCGGCCAGCAGGATCCGGAGGTACCGGATGCCGAAGGCCTTCAGCGGCGGCAGGCCCTTGGCGCGAATCCTCCAGATGTCTTCCTGGATAAACTTCTTCAGCTTGGCGATCATCCCGGTACCCTTTCTGCCGCAGGAAACGGTCGTTTCTGAAAAGCTTTTTTTACAGATTTTATCCTGAAGCCCGAATCCGGAAGCCTGATGCCTGTATCCCTAACACAGCGAGAGATGAAGGTAAAGGGTTGCCGGTTTTAGTAATTCTCCGCAAGGATTTCGTAATGCGCCCTCGGATGATTGCAGGCCGGGCACGTTTCCGGCGCCTCGGCGCCTTCGTGGACGTATCCGCAGTTGCGGCAGTGCCACTTGACGGGCGACCTTTTCCGGAAGACCTCCCCGTTCACGATGTTGGCCAGCAGCTTGCGGTACCGAGCCTCGTGGACCTGCTCGACCTCGGCGATCTCGCGGAAGGAATCGGCGATTTCCGGGAAGCCCTCCTCCCGGGCCACCCGCTCGAAAGCGGCATACAGGGTCGACCACTCGAGCTTTTCACCGTCCGCTGCGGCTTTGAGGTTGGCCGCGGCGCTGCCGATTACGCCGGCCGGGTAGGCGGCGGTGATCTCCACCTCGCCGCCCTCCAGATATTTGAAGAACACCTTGGCGTGCTCCTTCTCGTTTTCGGCCGTCTCGAGGAAGATGGCCGCGATCTGCTCGTAGCCTTCCTTCTTTGCGGCGCCGGCGAAATAGGTGTAGCGGTTCCGCGCCTGGGACTCGCCGGCGAATGCGGCAAGCAGGTTCTTCTCCGTCTTCGTTCCTTTGATCGATTTTGCCATGATAATGCGTTCCTTTCCGTTTGCACGGTGAGTCGAAATGTCATTCTCGAAGTAAGATACCGCATGTCCGGGACAAGTCAAGAAGCTTGCGGACCGGTGTGAGGCATGAAAATTGCTTATTGAAAAGGTAAAATAAAAAGAAAACCCAACCACCTCCTTTCATCTCCTTCGGGGCAGGGCCGCTAACCCTGCCCCACTTTTTTTCTCCATTTTTGCACTCAAAGCTATGGACCTGCGGCCCATCCCTCTGTAAAATAATACACGTTTTGGGAATTGGGTATTGGGAATTGGGTATTAGGAACGAGGAGGTGCAGAATGGGTCAGGATGTCGTCTTTTCCCCGTTTACGCTGAAGAATTACCGCCTGAAGAACCGCCTGGGCGTGGCCGCGATGACGCGCATGTCCTCGCCGGGCGACAGCATCCCGCGGAAGGACGTGCTGGCGTTTCTCGTCAGGCGGGCAACGAACGGAGCCGCCATCGTTTTGACGGAGGGCATTGTCACGGACTACGAAAGCGCCCAGGGCTACCCCCGCCAGGCCAGGCTCCTCACTCAGCGCCAGATCGATGCGTGGAAGCCGGTCGTCAAGTCCATTCGGGATGCCGGCGCCGTCGCCATCGCACAGCTGTTCCACTGCGGCAGGGTAGCCTGGCCGGAGGTCAACCCGGCGGGCCGGATCATCGCCCCGAGCGCCGTTGCGCCGAAGCAGAAAAACCCACTCACCGGAAAACTGTATCCCGTGCCGGACGAGATGAGCCTCTTCGACATCGAACACGTCGTCCGGGGTTTTGTCGAGACGGCAAAGGGGGCCATGGCCGCAGGCTTCGACGGCGTCGAGATCCACGGCGCCCACGGGTACCTGATCACCCAGTTCCTGTCGACGTACTCGAACCAGAGGACAGACGACTACGGCGGGCCGGTGGAGAACCGCTTCCGCCTCGCCCGGGAGATCATCCGGGCCGTGCGCCCCGTCGTGCCCGCCGATCGCCTGCTGACGTTCCGTGTCTCGAACTGGGGCATCGCCGACATGGAGGTCTCCCTCTTTCATAGCAAGGAGGAGTGGCAGGAAGTGATCCGTCTGCTCTCGGCCGAGCCCGTCGACGCCATCTCCGTATCGACTTACCGCTATGCCGACAAGGCCTTCGGGACGGAAAAGACCATGGCAGGTCTCACCCGGGACGCGACGAAGCTGCCGCTTATGATCTGCGGGCAGATACACGACAGGGCAACCTGCGAGGACGCCCTGAAGGATGCCGACATCGCCCTTTCGGCCAAGTCGATGCTCTTGAACCCGAACTGGGTGGAGGACGTGAGGCAGGGCAAAACGCTTCCGCTGCACAAGTCGTCCGAGGCAAACGTGGCCTACACGGAGACACCATTGCCCTAGAAGGAAAATCCCCCTTTCATCCCCCTTTTGCAAAGGGGGAAAGAGGGGGATTTGTCTTACACGCTTGACTCAGCAGAAGGAGACTTGCATGACAGGCAGGAACTCAAAAGACAAAGCAACGTGGATAACCGAACTGATTCGCGACTGGGTCAACACCTCGCCGGAGAACACCCTCGGGAATGCCGCGAATGACAAGGCATGGGACGACCCGCTCGTAGGATTTTCGAGGGGGGACGACCCGTACTGGGAATCCTTCAAGGAGCACGTGGGCCCCTTCCACTGGACGCCGGCCGAGGCCTTCATGATCGCCTTTCCGAACGGCAACGTTCCCCAGGATAGGCTCACGGTCGTGAGCTGGGTCCTTCCCCAGACGAAGGTCACGAAAATGGAAACCCGTAAAGAAAAGACCTATCCGCCGGAGAGTTGGGCCAGAGCCCGGTTCTACGGGGAGGTGGTGAACGAGAAGCTCCGCCGGTACCTCCTCGGAGAATTGAAGAAAGAGGGCATTCGGGCCGCGGCGCCCACGCTGCTGCCCCAGTGGTCCCGGATGGCTTCGGACAAGTTTGTCTTCAGCTCGAAGTGGTCCGAGCGTCACGCCGCCTTCGTCTCGGGTCTGGGGACCTTCGGGCTCTCCGACGGCCTCATCACGGCGCGGGGAAAGGCCATGCGTGTCGGCTCCGTCGTCGCAGAGATGCATATACCCGCGACCCCCAGGCCCTACAAGGGGCACCGCGACTACTGCCTGTGGTTCAGCCACGGGACCTGCAAGAAGTGCGTGGGGCGCTGTCCCGTGAAGGCCCTCTCCGAGAAGGGGCACGACAAGATCCCCTGCTCAAAGCACGTCCACGAGACCTGCAAGGGTTACATCGTGGAGCACTTCGGCTTCGAGGGCTATGCCTGCGGCCTCTGTCAGGCGGGGGTTCCCTGCGAGTCGAAGATCCCTACTCCGAAGGAAGGGGAGTAGGCGAAAGCCCGGCCTTGCGCTCGTAGGCCGTCAGGGCCTCGGGGAAGGGGGCCAGGGTGCGGCGGATCGCGCCCTGCAGAAATGCAACGGCCATTCCGTAGTTTGTCACCGGCACGCCCGCTTCGCGGGCCTTTCGCAAACGGTTGAGCATCTCGCGGCGGTCAAGCATGCAGCCGTCGCAGTGGATGATCAGCTTGAAGTCCGCCAGATTCTCGGGGTAGTCCCGCCCCGTAGAAGTCTCGATCTCGATCTCCCCCCCCACATACTGACTCAGCCACCGGGGGATTTTCACCCTTCCGATGTCGTCCTCCATGGCGTGGTGAGAGCAGGCCTCGGCGACGAGCACCCGGTCGCCGGGCAGGAGCGTTTCGATGACGGCGGCCCCTTCGGCCTGAACGGCCAGATCCCCCTTCTGCCTTGCCATGAGAATGGAGAAGGTGGTCAGCGGAATCTCCTCCCGCACGTCGGCACACACCTTCCGGACGGCCAGGGAGTCGGCGACGACGAGATCCGGCGGGCGCTTGAGGCCGTCGAGCGCGGAGAGCAGCCCCGGCTCCTTCACGACGAGGCAGATGGCGTCACTGTCGAGGGCATCGCGGATCGTCTGGACCTGCGGGCGGATGAGACGCCCCTTCGGGGCCTGCAGGTCGACCGGCATGACGAGTACCATAAGCCCCCCGGCCGGCAGGAGGCCTGCAATCAACGAGGGCGCCCTGAAGAAATTCCCCGGGGCCAGCTTCATCAGCAGGCCCTGGAGGGCCTCCATGTATTCTACGCGCCTGAGCGGGTCCTTGCAGGTCAGGGCGATGACGTGACCCGCCTTGTCCCGGATCTTCTCCAGGAAGGCTTCCGACGGTTTCTTCCGATCGATCTTGTTGACGGCGACCAGAAGGGGGAGCCTGCGCATCTTCGCCTCGTCGACGACGCTCTCCTCGAAGTCCGTCCAGTTGCCCGGCTCCGTCACGAGCAGCGCCACGTGGGCCCGGTCGAAGACCTTCTTCGTCTTTTCGATTCTCAGCTCGGCGAGGGCCGACGTGGCGTCGAGCCCTGCCGTGTCGAGGATGAGGACGGGCCCCAGCGGCAGCAGCTCCATGGCCTTCTCGACGACGTCCGTCGTCGTCCCGGCCACGGGCGACGTGATCGCGATGTCCTGCCCCACGAGAAGGTTCAGCAGGCTCGACTTGCCCACGTTGGTCCTTCCGAAGACGGCGATGTGGAGCCGGTTGGCTCTGGGCGTCCGGTTCATCATGAACTACAGGTAACAGAAAAGCGCAAGGGATGCAATCTCGCAGGTTTTCCCGCAAGCCGAAACGGGAAGGGGGCCTGACCGAACGTCAGACCCCCTTCTCGTTTCATGTGCTCAGATTTTTGCCGGCCTCAGATCTCCGCGTCGCAACGCAGGCAGCGTGAAGCCTCCTTGATGGCCTGGTCCTTCTTGTAGCCCAGTTCGACCTCGACGAAGTTCTTCCGCCGGAAGTCGGCCTCGAGCTCGGGCATGTGGGCCTGCGGGCACTCCTCCGTCTCCTCGTCGACGACGAAGGGGATGTGGATCTGCTCCTCGGAGGGCGGCACCCAGGCCGGCTCGCCGTTTTTGGCGCGGATGAAGCCGTCGATGTCCTCGGCCGCCCCGTGGCCGGCTGCGATGGCCTTGATGACCGTGCTGGGGCCCGTGACGGCGTCGCCGCCGGCGAAGTACTTCGCGCTCGTGGTCTGGGACTCGATGTCGTCCTTCACGTCGAAGCAGGACCACTTGTTCACCTTGACCCCGCTCTCGGCGGGCACGAAGGAGAGATCCGGCGTCTGGCCGATGGCGGCGATGATGGTGTCCACGCTCAGGGTGAACTCGGAGCCCTTAATGGCCACGGGGCGCTTGCGGCCGCTGTTGTCGAAGTCACCGAGCTTCTGCCGCAGGCACTCGACCCCTGTGGCGCGCCCCTCCGACCCGACGATGCGGAGCGGTGCGATGAGGTACTCGATCTTGATGCCCTCGTGCTCGGCGGCAGTGATCTCTTCGGCTGCGGCGGGCATGTCCTCCCGCAGTCGCCGGTAGAGGATCGTCACCTCGGCGCCCAGCCGCATGGCCGTTCGGGCCGCGTCAATGGCGGAGTTGCCGCCGCCGATGACGGCCACCCTCGAGCCGAGGCTCTTCTTGCCGCTTTTCCAGCCTTCCTCGTCCCCGTTGTAGTCGCGGAGGAACTCGACGCCGCCCCAGACCCCTTTCAGGTCTTCGCCTTCCACGCCCATGCGCTGGCTCTTGTGGGCGCCGGGGGCGAGATAGACGTAGTCGAACTTCCCGTTCACCTTCTCCCAGGGGATGTCGCGGCCCACCCGGGTGTTGCACCGGATTTCGACGCCCAGCTTGCGGATGTCGTCGATCTCCTTGTCGAGAATGGTCCTCGGCAGGCGGTACGAAGGGATGCCCCAGCTGAGCATGCCGCCCGGTGTGGGGAGCTCCTCGAAGACCGTCACGGCGTAGCCGCGAAGCGCGAGGTCCCGCGCGCAGGTCAGGCCTGCCGGGCCCGCGCCGACGACGGCTATTTTTTCCTTGCGGGTCACGCCGACGGGCTTCACCTGCGGCCGCGGCGCGTTGTCGCTGATGAAGCGCTTGAGGAACTTGATCGCCACGGGCTCATCCAGCAGGCCGCGGCGGCACTTGGTCTGGCACTGGTGGTCGCAGACCCGCCCGCAGACCGACGGGAAGGGGTTGGTCTTCATCATGACCTTGTAGGCGTCCTCGAGCCGGTTGTCGCGGATGAGCGCCGTGTAGGCCGGGATGTCCATCCCGATCGGGCAGGTGTGCTGGCAGGGCGACTTGAAGAGGGCCGAGCAGACGGCGGCGCGGCACTTCTTGTCGCGGATGTGTTCCTCGTACTCGTTGCGGAAGTAACGGATCGTGGAGAGCACGGGGTTCGGGGCCGTCTGTCCGAGCCCGCAGAGCGCCGTGTCCTTGATGACGGTCGCCATCGACTCGAGCAGCTCGATGTCGCCTTCCTTGCCCTTGCCCTTGCAGATTCTGGTCAGGATGTCGAGCATGCGCTGCGTGCCCTCGCGACAGGGGGTGCACTTGCCGCAGGACTCGTCCTTGCAGAAGTCCATGAAGAAGCGCGCCATGTCGACGGCGCACTTGTCCTCGTTCATGACAATCAAACCACCGGAGCCCATGATGGCGCCGAGCTCGGCGACCTTCTCGTAGTCGACGGAGGCGTTGAGGTGCTGGACGGGGATGCAGCCGCCCGAGGGCCCGCCCAGTTGGGCGGCCTTGAACTTCTTGCCGCCGGGGATGCCGCCGCCGATGTCGTAGATGATCGTCCCCAGGGTTGTCCCCATGGGCACTTCCACGAGGCCCACATTGTTCACGTCGCCCGTGAGCGCGAAGACCTTTGTGCCCTTGGATCGCTCGGTGCCCACGCTGGCGTACCACTCGCCGCCGCGGAGGATGATCTGGCCGATGTTGGCAAGCGTCTCCACGTTGTTCAGAACGCTGGGCTTGGCCCAGAGGCCCGCCACGGCGGGGAAGGGCGGTCTCGGGCGGGGCATGCCGCGCTTGCCCTCGATGGAGGTCATCAGCGCCGTCTCCTCGCCGCAGACGAAGGCGCCTGCGCCCTGGTAGATCTCGATGTCGAAGTTGAAGCCCGTCCCCAGGATGTCCTTCCCCAGCAGTCCCGACTCGCGAGCCTGGCCGATGGCCACGTTGAGGCGGTGGATGGCCAGCGGGTATTCGGCGCGGCAGTAGATGTAGCCATGGCTGGAACCGATCGCCTTGGCGGCGATCACCATGCCCTCGAGCACCGCGTGCGGGTCCGCCTCGAGGACGCTGCGGTCCATGAAGGCACCGGGGTCGCCCTCGTCGGCGTTGCAGAGCACGTACTTCGTCTCCCCGGGCGAGCGTGAGGCGAACTGCCACTTGAGCCCCGTGGGGAAGCCGGCACCGCCGCGGCCGCGAAGGCCCGACTTGAGGACTTCCTGCACGATCTGCTCGGACGTCATCTCGGTGAGCGCCTGGGCCATGCCGGCGTAGCCGTCGCGGGCGATATATTCCTCTATGTTTTCGGGGTCAATGAGGCCGCGGTTGCGCAGAACCCGCAGATCCTGCAGGGCGAAGAAGGGGATTTCCTGCATGGAGGGGATCCGCTCTTCCTTGCCCGGCTCCTTGTAGAAGAGCCTCTCGAGGGGGCGGCCCTTGATGAAGTGCTCCTCGACGAGCTCGGGGACGTCTTCCGTCCGGATGTTCATATAGATGATGCCTTCGGGGTAGACGACGATGATGGGCCCCTGGGCGCAGAAGCCGTTGCAGCCCGTCTCGACGACCTTGATCTCCTCCGCAAGGCTGCGCTTGTTGAGCTCCTCGACGAGGGCCTTCTTCATGGCGATGCTGCCCGAAGCGTGGCAGCCTGTCCCCCCGCAGACCAGTAAGTGCGAGCGAAAAACTTTCATGGACTCTGTTCCTCCCCTCGAGAAATTCTACAGCAGGGAATGGGTTTTCGCTTCCCTAGCGAACGATTTCAGCCCCCTTCGCAAGCACGAAGGGCGTCTGGATCTCTCCTTCCAGGACGTGGCGCTTGAAGACCTGCCGCATCTTCATTTCGTCCATCTTCTCGTACTTGATGGGCTCCTTGCCGAACAGCTCGACGGTGACGAGGGGTTCGCGGCTGCACAGCCCCATGCAGCCCGACGTGGTGACGTTGACGTCCGAAACGCCGGTCTCTTCGATGACGCGCATGAGGGCGTTGAGCACCTCGCGGGCACCCGAGGCGATGCCGCAGGTTCCCATGTGGACGGTCACCTTGGCCCGCTGCCCGGCCTCGCGCAGAGCCGTCTGGGAGTGGACCTTCTCCTTGATCTTCTTGAGATCTTCGATCTTCAATTTCGCCATCTTGCTTACCTCACTTCAAGGCTCGGGGCGAGAGGTCCCGGATGAACGGCCAGGGTGTTTGTTCTCTTTCTCTTTCCCTGGACCCTGTACCCTGGACCCTGAACCCTTTATTGATAGTCATCCAGAACCGATTTCATCTTCTGCGTCTTGATCCGGCCGTGGACGTTCTCGTCCACGACGATGACCGGCGCCAGGCCGCAGGCCCCCAGGCAGCGGACCGTCTCGTAGGTGAACCGCCGATCCGGTGTCGTCTCGCCTTCCGTGACCTTGTATTCCTTCACGAGGCTCTCGGCAATCGTCTTGCCGCCCCGGACGTAGCAGGCCGTGCCCAGGCAGACCCGGATCGTGTGCCTGCCGCGCGGCTTCATCGTGAAGAAGGAGTAGAACGTCACGACGCCGTAGACCTGCGCCAGCGGCAGGTTCAGCCCCGCGGCGATCCTCTTCTGGATCGAGATGGGGAGGTACTCCAGGGTCACCTGGGCCTCCTCCAGGACGGGGATGAGACCGCCGGGCTTTCCCTTGAAGCGGGCGATGATCCCGTCCAGCTTTGCCACCTGTTCGGCGGTGAACTCTTTGAGTAAATCGCTGTTGCCGGTGTTCATGGAATTTCTCCTCTCTCAGGGGGGTGTCAGGCCGCCGCCCCGACGTCGCTCAAGCCCTCCGCGATGTGCTCACGGAGAAAGCCGGTGACTTCGGGGTGATTCAGGGGCACATCCTCCAGTTCTTTTTTGAGTTCCCTCGTGTCAAGCAGATAGGTTCTTCCGTTCACCTCGTGCCGGTAGATGAAGTCGCTTCCGGGGTTTCCCACGATGATCGCGATCAGCGTGGATCCGATATCTCCCATGGGCTGCCGGTCGATGTGGCTCAAGCCGAAAGCGGCCTCGACCACCGTACCCGTTCCCGGTTTGGAGCGCAGGGTCATCCGTCCGCCGGTCCTCTCCGTCGCGTCGGAGAGCATCGGGAGACCCAGGCCGACCCGGCGGACCTTTTTCGTCGTGTAGAAGGGGTCCAGGGCCCGCTCGCGCTCTACCGGGGTCATGCCGCTGCCGTTGTCCGTGATGCGCATCAGGAAGAGATCCTTCGCCCGGTTTTCCCGGATGAGGATACGGACGAGGGTCGCCCCGGCGCGGACGGAATTCTCGACGATGTCCAGGATGTGAAGCGCCAGCTCGAGCACTCTCTCACTCCAGGATGCAGCGGCCGCTTTTCTTCTCGAAGGCCATCTTCAGCTCCGACGTCGTGGCCTCCTCCAGCAAAGCCCGGGTGATTCCCTTTCCGATGTCGGTGATGATGTGGGAATCGGAGGACTCGATCATCGGAAAGCGCGCCAGCTCCGGGTAACGGCGCCGCGCTTCGGCAAGTCCCGTCCGTCGGGAGATCTCGAGGGCATCCAGGGGGAGGCCTTCGGGGACGAACCCGAGCTGCCCGAGCAGGCCGAAGCTTTCCCGGTCGATGTGGGCCGCAACGGCAAGCCCTCCGAGGCCCTGGATCTCGCTGACGATCCGCTGCAGCGGAAGCACCGTCGCCCCGATCAGCAGCCGCTCGCTCAAACCTTCCACTTCGTCGTGCTCGTTGACGATGGCCTGGCAGCCGAAGCGCTCCTCGTCGTTTTTCCCGGGGAGGTGCCGGTAAACGACGTCCTGCAGCATCACCAGATTTTCCTGCTTGTCAAAGAGCGCGAGGACGTGAACCTCTTCGCTGCTCATGATCTCCATGCCGGGAAAGACGGTGAGCCCCGTCCCTTTCGCGGCCTTGATGACGTAGGGGACGTTTTCCGATGTGTTGTGGTCGCAGATGGCGATGATGTCGAGGCGGCGCGCAAGCGACATCGCGACGACGGCCCGGGGGTACATGTCGAGGTCGGCACAGGGTGAAAGGCAGGTGTGAATGTGGAAATCACAGCGGAACTCCCTGATCATCAGCGGAACCCCTTGCGGGCTGCTGCCGTTCTCCCCGGGTCACGGCCTGCTGCGGCCGGTTACGGCACAGAACCCAAAAAAAAGGAACGTTCCTTTTCGGCCCGTTCCTTTACTATAATTTCACGGCTTGATCAATTTATATATTTGACCGACGATCTCGAAGGCCGGCAGGTCCGTCACGAGGATCGGGATGCCCTCCGCGCTGGCCTTGGCGGCCGTGTCGGGGGCGGGCTCGCTGCCCTGGATCAGGATGATCCCGGCGAGGTCCTTGAGGCTTGCCACGGCCACGATGTTCTGGTGCACCTGGCGCGTGATCCAGATGTCCCCTTCCTTGCTGTTGGCCATGACGTCGCTGAGCAGGTCCCCGACGTATCCCCCCCTGACTTCCTTTCCGAGGCTTCCCTCGGCACAGGAGACCTTGAGGTTCAATTCGCTAACGAGTGTTTCGAGCTTCATAGCCATCCTCTCGGGCCGTTTTCCGCCAAAACAGGAGGTTGAGAAGTTGGGAAGTTGAAAAGCCTGGATTTGTCTCAGGCCCTTGTCAGTCCTGCCGCGTATCCAACCTTCTCAACTTCAAAGCTTCTTACCTTCTTCCCCATCAAAGCGTCACCGGGGGAAGATCGGGGTGGAGAAGTTTCGGGAAATTCATCACCAGCATCTTCACGCAGGTCCCGACTCCCACCTCGGAGGTGATGATGAGGTGGTCGGAGTATTTCTTCATGTTTGCCAGCCCCATGCCGGCGCCGAACCCCATCTCCCGGACGGCGGCCGTGGCCGTGGAGTACCCCTCTTTCATGGCCAGGTCGATGTCCGGAATGCCGGGCCCTTCGTCCCTTGTCTCTATTTTCACTGCATCGTCGGTCACGGCCAGGGTGATCGTCCCTTTCTTTGCATAGGAGACGATGTTGATCTCGGACTCGTAGCAGATGATGGCGACCCTCCGCACGATGTCCGTCGATACGCCGAGGTCCTTCAGGATGCTCTTGATCTGGCCCGATACGTTTCCCGCGTTCTGAAAGCTTCCGCCCTCCACGTCGAAGGATTTCTCGAATTTCGGGGACTCCCGCATCTCTAGATCTCGCCGCCGACCTTTTCGATACAACCCGTGATCCCCTTGGCGTGCAGACGGCCCGACGTCTCGAACAGGATGTACCTCGTCGACAGGATGGGGATCTTCAGCTCTTCGGCGAGCTTGACGGTCTCCTCCGAGGGCTTCTTTCCGCGCACCAGGATAATGGCGGTGATATCCAGGATATCGGCCGTGCGGACTACCTGGGGGTTCGTCAGTCCCGTGAGCAGGAGGCTGTCCGGTTTGGCGAAGGCGAGCACATCGCTCATGAGGTCTGCGGCGAAGGCGGTCCTCACGGGTTTTTGCAATTGGTCGCGACCGACAAGGACCTCGGCCTCCAGAATATCTTGCACCTCTTTCAGGGTCACAGTGTCCTCCTCTTTACTCGAAAACCGGTTCCTCGCATGTGAGCAAGAATCGATGGAATGACCGCTAAATCTTAGGGTTGGTAACACAGGGATGCGATCGAAGTCAACAGGGAAGATTGCCGCCTCCCCCGGGCCTGGTGGTGCTCGCGGGGGCAGGCCCGCAGGGAAAAATAAAAATGCACATTTTCCCCTTGACAGGAACAGGAAGGGGGTGTATTGATGACCATCGGTCAGTTAATGACCATCATTCATGTGTGGGCCCGGTGACCGGCCGCGGCGGGCGACAGGGGGGAGGCCTTGAGTTCCGAGCGCAGGAGAGAGAGGGAGAAGGAGCAGCGGCGCAGCGCCATCCTGCGTGCGGCGAGGAGGGAATTCTTCGAGAAGGGGTTCCGGTCCGTCACCGTGGACACCATCGCCCGGCGCGCCGAGTTGAGCAAAGGGGCGATCTACCTCTACTTCAAGGGCAAGGAGGAGATCTACGCCCAGATCCTGCTCAGGGACATCGACAAGTTCCACGACCGGGTGGAGACCCTGCTGGACACTTCGAAAAGCGCTTCTGACAATCTTCGCCAGTATGCCGAAGTCTACGCCGCTTTTTTCATCAGCGACAGGGAGTTGTTCCGGATCTTCATGAACTTCATGCTCCAGCACAACCCGGTCCACTTCACCCCCAACATCAACGACCATATCGTTAAATCCACCAACCAGACCGTCATCATCATCGAGCAGATCCTGCAGATGGGCATCGACCGCGGGGAATTCCCCCGGGGTCTCGACATCCGGGTCTGCCGCAACGCCCTTTGGGGGCTTCTCAACGGGATCATCGCCCTGCACCTGTTCTCGGGCAGGGAGGAGACACGGGAAGAGCGGGTCCGCATCCAGATCCGGGGCGGTCTCGAGGTATACATAAAGGGGCTGAGGTCCGTTTAAAAATAAGAACTCCATCAGACAGGGGAGGCATTTATGGGTAACATGCTGGTGAACACGCGGGATCAGAAGTTTCTGCTCTACGAGCAGATCGGGATCGAAAAGCTCTTCGAGACCGAAAAGTACGCCGATTACAACAAGGAAACGGTGGACATGATGATCAACGAGGCCGAGAAGCTGGCCGTCGAGGTCCTCCTGCCCACCTACGACAAGGGCGACAAGGAGGGATGCAAGCTCGAAAAGGGCAGGGTCAAGGTGCCGGCCTGCTTCCACGACGCCTACAAGAAGTTCTGCGAGGCCGGGTGGCTGTGCTGCATGCGCAGCGTGGAGTCGGGCGGCCAGGGCATGCCCAACAGCGTCGCCCAGGCCTGCTACGAGTTCTTCCAGGCCGCCAACTACCCCCTCATCATGTACCCGGGGCTCACCAACGGCGCGGCCGGTCTCATCGACCGCTACGGCTCGCCGGAGCAGAAAAAGAAGTACATGGAAAGGATGTACACGGGCGAGTGGGGGGGCACCATGTGCCTCACCGAGCCCGGCGCCGGCAGCGACGTGGGCTCCCTGAAGACGACGGCGAAAAGGCTTCCCGACGGGACCTACAGCATCCAGGGCACGAAGATCTTTATCTCCAGCGGCGATCATGACCTCACGCCGAACAACATCCACACGGTGCTTGCCCGTATCGAAGGCGACCCCGCCGGGACGAAGGGCATCTCGATCTTTGCCGTGCCCAAGTTCCGCGTGAAGGCCGACGGCAGTCTCGGGCCCAACAACGACGTCACTACGGGCGGCATCGAGCACAAGATGGGCATCAAGGGATCCGCAACAGCGATGCTGATCTTCGGCGAGGAGGGCAAGTGCGTGGGCGAGCTCCTGGGCAAGGAGCGCGACGGCATGAAGATCATGTTCAACCTCATGAACGAGGCGCGCATCGAGGTGGGGCTCCAGGGCCTGGGAACGGCAACTGCGGCCTACGAGCATGCCGTGGAGTATGCCAAGCAGCGGCTCCAGGGCGCCGAGATCTTCGAGTTCAAGAACCCCGAAGCCCCGCAGGTTCCCATCATCCGGCATGCCGACATCCGGCGGCAGCTCCTCTGGATGAAGGCCCATGTCGAGGGGTGCCGGGCGCTGCTCTACTACACGAGCTTCTGCCAGGACATGATGGAGGCGGCGGCAAGCAAGGAGGAAAGGCAGCAGTGGGCGAGCCGCGCCGACCTGCTCATCCCCGTCTGCAAGGCCTACGTGACCAACCGTGCCCTCGATGTCTGCTCGATCGCCATCGATGTCTACGGCGGATACGGCTACTGTTCGGAGTACCCCGTGGAGCAGTACATGCGGGACTGCAAGATCACCCAGATCTACGAAGGCACCAACGGCATCCAGGCCCTCGACCTGGTGGGCCGCAAGCTGGGCATCAAGAAGGGCATGCACCTGCTGTCCATCGCCAAGGAGATGGATGCCGCCATCGCGACCGTGCGCGAGGAGATCCCGGAGCTTTCTGCCTATGTCAACTATCTTGCCGAGGCGAAGAACGCCCTGACGGATCTCACGATCCAGTTTTTCAAGCTCGGCAAGAGCGCGAGCTTCCTCGTCCCGATCCTCTACGCGACCCCCTACCTGAATCTCTTCGGAGACGTGGCCGTGGGTTATCTGCTCATGGAGGCGGCCGGCATCGCCCAGAAAAAGCTCAACGCCATCTACGCCGAGGCCGGCGCAAAGGGCTCCAAGGCCAAGCAGCGGGCGATGGTCCACACGAATGCCGAGGTGGCCTTCTACCAGGGAAAGATCGCGTCGGCCAAGTTCTTCGCCGTCAACGTCCTGACTTCGGTACGGGGCAGGGCCGAGGGGATCAAGGCGGGCGACCGCACCCCCATCGAGATCGCCGACGAGAGCTTCTCGGTTTAAGCGAGGGTCCAGGATATCGGGTAAAAGAAAACCCCCCTTTTTCAAAGGGGAACCCCAAGGAATCCCCCCCTTTTGTAAAGGGGGGCAGGGGGGATTTGGACGGAACAGACGGAAGAGACCGGATAGACGGAATAGACCAAACAGACGACTCCAGGAGGATGATATGTCGTTTCAAATTAAGAAAGCAGCCGTTTTAGGCGCGGGGGTCATGGGGGCGAACATCGCCGCCCAGCTGGCCAATGCGGGGATCCAGTGCCTGCTCCTCGACATTGTGCCCCCCGAGCTGACCGAGGCGGACAAGGCAAAGGGACTGACGAAAGAGAGCCCGGCGTGGCGCAACAGCTTCGCCCAGCGGGGTCTCGAGGGAGCCACCAAGGCCAAGCCGGCCAGCTTCTACACGAAGCGAAACGCCGCGATGATCAAGGCCGGCAACTTCGAGGACAACCTCGCATGGCTTGCCGGCGTGGACCTCGTCATCGAGGCCGTCATTGAAAATCTCAAGATCAAGCAGGACCTCTTCGCGAAGGTGGAGAAGGTCGTGAAGCCCCACTGCATCGTGGCCTCCAACACCTCGGGCATCCGGATCGGCGAGATCTCGGCGAGCCTGGGCAAGAGCGTGAAGGAGCGGTTCCTGGGGATCCACTTCTTCAACCCGCCGCGGTACATGAAACTCGTCGAGATCATCCCCGGCGAGGAGACGAAGAAGGAAGTGATCGAGTACGTGAGCCGCTTCTGCGAGGACGTGCTGGGCAAGGGCGTCGTCGTCTGCAAGGACGTGCCCAACTTCATCGCCAACCGCATCGGCGTATTCGACATGTCCAACGCCATGAGCCTCATGCTCGCCAAGGGCATGAAGGTCGAGGACATCGACGCCATCATCAGCGCCCCCCTGGGGCGGCCCCGCTCGGCCATCTTCGGGACGATCGACCTCGTGGGCCTCGACACGGCCTACCACGTCATGACAAACCTCTACGAGGCGCTGCCCAAGGACGAGAGCCGCGACCTTTTCCTGCCGCCGGACTTCGTCAAGGCCATGATCCAGAAGAAGTGGCTCGGCAACAAGACCAGGGGCGGCTTTTACAAAAAATCGAAGGACGCCAAGGGCAAGAAGGTCAAGCTCGCCATCGACGTGAAGACCCTGGATTACGTCCCCGCCAACAAGCCCAAGTTCGAGTCCGTCGGCGCGGCCAAGAAGTCCGAGGCCCCCGTCGAAAAGACCGTCAGGATTGTCTTCAACGGCAAGGACGCCGCGGCGGATCTGGCCCGTGAGTATCTCTGCAACAACTTCATCTACGCCGCCAACCGCATCCCCGAGATCGCCGATACCGTGGTGGAGATCGACAACGCCATGAAGTGGGGCTACAACCACCAGCTGGGTCCCTTCGAGACCTGGGACGCCATCGGGGTCAAGGAGGCCGTCGAGGTGATGAAGCTGCTGGGCAAGAAGGTGCCCAAGAAGGTCGAGGAGATGCTCAAGGCGGGCTTCCCCTCCTTCTACACGAAGAAGGAAGACGGCACCTATTACTACGACTTCGCGAAGAAGGACTACGTGAAGCTTGCGGAGAGCCCGAAGATCATCATCCTGCCGGCTCTCAAGGAGCGCAAGAAGATCATCCGCCAGAATGTAGGCTCCAGCCTCATCGATATCGGCGACGGCGTGGCCTGCCTCGAGTTCCACACCAAGATGAACGCTCTCGACGAGGACGTCATCCAGATGCTCTTTTTGAGCTGCGACATCGTGGAGAAGGACTACACGGGCCTTGTCATCGGCAACCAGAGCGCCAACTTCTCCGTGGGCGCCAACATCTTCAAGGTGCTCGTCGCCATCCAGAAAGGTGATTGGGACGTCCTCGAGAAGATGATCAACGATTTCCAGCAGGCCAACATGCGCCTGAAGTTCTGCGAAAAGCCCGTCGTGACCGCACCGGCCGGCCTCACCCTGGGCGGCGGCTGCGAGATCGCCATGCACGGCGCGCGATGCCAGCCCGCGGCCGAGACCTATATCGGGCTCGTCGAAGTGGGGGCCGGCGTCATCCCGGCCGGCGGAGGCACCAAGGAGCTCATGGTCCGGATGACCGAGGGGATCCCCATGGGGGTCGTGGAGCAGGGCCTCAACCTGCAGGGCTACTTCGGGAAGGTCTTCGAGAACATCGGCATGGCCAAGGTGGCCACGAGCGCCGAGGAGGCCAAGGAGCTGGGCTACGTCCGCAAGACCGACGGGATGAGCATCAACCGCGACCAGCAGCTCAACGACGCCAAGCAGATCGTGCTGGGGCTCTCGAAGTTCTACCGGCCGCCCAAGCCGGCCATGATCCCCGTCATGGGAGAGAGCTTCCGCGGCATCTGCGAGGCCGTCCTCTACAACATGCGGCACGGCAACTACATCAGCGACTACGATTTCCACATCGCCCGCAAGCTCGGCCACATCATCTCCGGCGGCGACTGCGCCGAGGGGACCTATGTGACGGAGCAGGAGCTCCTCGATCTGGAGCGAGAGGCCTTTCTCAGCCTCTGCGGCGAGCAGAAGACCCAGGACCGGATCATGTCGTTGCTGTCGACCGGCAAGCCGCTGAGAAACTAAATGGAAGAAACCTTCTTATGCACTGAAAAGGGAGGAAGCATATCATGAGAGAAGCCGTAATTGTTGCAGCGGTCAGAAGCGCTGGCGGGCGATATAGAAGAGGGGGCCTTGCAGCCACCCGGGCCGAGGAGTACGGCCTGCAGGTGGTGAAGGGGCTCCTGGCGAAGGTGCCCCAGCTCGACCCCAAGGACGTGGACGACCTCATTGTCGGCTGCGCCTTCCCGGAGGCCGAGACGGGGATGAACCTCGGACGCGTCCTCACCCTGGGGGCAGGCCTTCCGATCGAGGCCTCGGGGATGACGATCAACCGGTTCTGCTCCTCGGGTCTGCAGGCCATCGCAGACGCAACGGCCAAGATCCAGGCGGGCTGGTCCGATGTGATCATTGCCGGGGGCTGCGAGACCATGTCCCACATCCCCATGGGCGGGAGCCAGTTCCGCCCCGATCCCGACTGGGGCAACCGGCCCAACACGTACGTGTCCATGGGCATCACGGCGGAGAACGTTGCCGCCAAGTACAATGTTTCCCGTGAAGACCAGGACAAGATGGGCGTGGAGAGCAACCGAAGGGCCGCCGAGGCGATCAAAGCCGGCAAGTTCAAGGAGGAGATCGTCCCCATCCAGGCCTGGAAATACAAGAAGGATGCAGGCGGCAAGCGTATCCGCGAGGCCGTTGTGTTCGACACGGACGACGGAGTTCGCTGGCCGACGACGTCCGCCGATCTGGGCAAGCTCAAGCCCGCCTTCAAGGCGGGGGGATCGGTGACGGCGGGCAACTCCTCGCAGATGACCGACGGGGCCGGCTTCGCGCTGCTCATGACGGCGGAGAAGGCAAAGGCCCTGGGCCTCAAGCCCCTGGCCAAGATGACGGTATTCGCCGTTGCGGGATGCGCGCCCGAGGAGATGGGCATCGGCCCAGCCGTGGCCATCCCGAAGGCCCTGAAACTGGCCGGACTCAAGCCCGAGGACATCGACCTGTTCGAGATCAACGAGGCCTTTGCCGCCCAGGCCATCGCCTCGTGCCGGAGCCTCGGGATCGAGGAGCGCTACTGGAAGGGCGACATCAACCCCAACGGCGGCGCCATCGCCCTGGGCCACCCCCTGGGGGCCACGGGAGCCAAGCTAACGGCCCAGATCCTCCACGAGGCCAAACGCCGCAAGGCCAAGCGTTGCATGGTTTCCATGTGCATCGGCGGCGGCATGGGAGCGGCGGGGATTTATGAAATGCTTTAGAAGACAGGGTACAGGGTACAGGGTATAGGGTACAGGGGAAAAACAGGAAAGAGAAATCAATCCTCGTTCCTCGAACCTCGCTCCTTGTTCCTGAGAAGAAGCATCCCCCTCTTCCCCCTTTCGTACAGGGGGATCGAGGGGGATTTTCTTTTTCAAATTTTGCTTTCAGCCAGGCAAAAAAGGCGTTATACACAGAAAGCTGTCGGCTGTTGACTGTAGGCTGTCGGCTCGATTCCACGCTGATACCCATTTCCCAGTTCCCAATTCCCCAAAAAAGGAGGGTCACGATGGCAGGACAGAGTTATGCGGAAGCGGCGGAGTTCATGCGAAACAACGTCAGGCTCAAAACCTTGCCCCTGGCCGTGAAGTTCCTGAAGGACAAGGCCTTCCCGGAGAAGACCCGCCAGCCATCGGTTGCGCTCGGTAAACGCGTGGCTGTCTGCCAGGCCGTGTCGATGGCCCGGCTCTATGGCTGGACGGTGGGGCTCGCGAAGGAAGACCTGATCTGTGTGCCGGCCGGGATCGCCTTCGGGTTCACCAATGCCGATGACACGGCGGCCGCCATCGGCAAGCTCTTTTGCGGGGGGGCTTATTCGAGGACCGAGGAAACGGGCACGAGGGAAGGCATGTCGATCTGCCGTCTCGGCAAGGAACAATATGCGGCCCTGCTCATCGCCCCGCTGGCCAGAGCGAGTTTCGATCCGGACATCGTCGTGCTTTACGGCAATCCCGCACAAATCATGCGGTTCGTCCAGGCCTGGAGCTACCAGGAAGGGGAACGGATTGTCGGCAACTTCGGCGGGAAGATCGAATGCGCCGAATACCTGATCGCACCGTTCAAGGAGCAGAAGCCGCGCGTCGCCGTCCCCGGGATGGGAGACCGGATCTTTTCCCTCACGCAGGACGACGAGATGGTCTTTTCGCTGCCGGCCAAGGGCCTTTCGCAGCTCGTGACGGGCCTGCAGGAGGCCGGCAAGAAAGTCGGTGCAGGGTATCCCGTTCCTTTCTTCCTCAACTTCCAGCCTGAGTTCCCGCCGGCGTTCAAGGCGCTGGGGAAAGAACTGGGACTATTCTAGTGACCGGTGGGTGAGAAAGAAGTGTATGAGTGAAAAGAAGTGTCTGAGTGTCTGAGTGAAGATAGGAAAATCCCCCTTTGCCGCCCTGATCCGCTTCGCGGGGCGGCCCGGTGAGGAACGAACCGGACATGGTTGTGCACCCTGGCGGGATGCACCCCCGGTCAAAGGGGGAAGCAATAAGCCCCCCTTTTCGTAAAGGGGGGCAGGGGGGATTTGGACGGTACAGACGGTACAGACGGAATAGAGTGGCACCATGAAGATCCGCTTCGAGAAGATGGGGGAGGGCGACCGTGAGGCCGTGATCGACCTGTTCAATTATTACATCGAGAACAGCTTCGCGGCGTACCCGGACAAGAAGGTCCCCTATGGACTCTTCGACCAGTTTCTTGCGTTGACGGAAGGCTACCCCGCCTTCACGGTGCGCGACGAGGAAAGCGCAGACCGTGTCGTCGGTTTTGCCTTCCTGCGGCCTTATCACCCGCTCAGCGAATTTCAACGGGCCGCCGAAATCACATATTTCATCGAGCCGGGATACACAGGCAGAGGGGTCGGTTCGAAATTCCTGGAGCGGATGATTGAAGCTGCGAAGCGCAAGGGGATCGACACGATCCTCGCCAACGTGTCCTCGCTCAACGAATCGAGCCTGCGCTTCCACGAGCGACACGGGTTTGCAGAGTGCGGGCGATTCCGGCGAGTCGCGAAAAAGAAGGGGCGGGATCTCGACGTCGTCTGGATGCAGATGATCCTCTGAAGAAGGGTCCAGGGGTACAGGGTATTGCCATTTCCCGTTTTCTAATTCCCAGTATCCCAGCTCCCAGTTTCCCAATTACCCCATTGCCGATCCACTCGTTGCAGTTCGCTGCCGGCGGTGGCGGTTTATTGCAGAAGGAGAGTTTGAATGAAGATCGGTTACGTGCAGTTCAACCCTGCATTCGGTGACGTGGAAAGAAATCTCGACCGGGCCGAGGCGCTCATCGAGGGGACGAAGGCGGATCTGCTGGTGCTGCCGGAGCTCTTCAACACGGGCTATCTGATCACCTCGAAGGAGGAAATAGGCACCCTCGCCGAGGAAGCGCCCGGGGGCAAGACGGCGCAACGGCTCGCAGCCATCGCAAAGAGAAACCATGTCCATCTCGTTGCGGGGATGGCCGAGCGCAGCGGGGAGAGAATCTTCAATGCCGCGATCCTGGTTGCGCCGAAGGGGTTTGTGGCGAGCTACCGCAAGGTGCATCTCTTTTTCGAGGAGAAGCTCTGGTTCGACCCGGGTGACGGCGAGTTTCCCGTCTACGACATCGGGCCGTGCAGGGTCGGGATCATGGTCTGCTTCGACTGGTTTTTCCCGGAATCCATGCGGACCCTCTCCCTGAAGGGGGCCCAGGTCGTCTGCCACCCCTCCAACCTCGTTCTTCCCTACTGCCAGACGGCCATGGTCACGCGATGCCTGGAAAACAGGGTCTTTGCCGTCACGGCGAATCGAACGGGGACGGAGCAACGGGGCGACAAGAGCCTTCATTACACGGGGAAGAGCCAGATCACGGACACAGCGGGGAACATCCTGTCGAGGGCCGGCGAAGACGAGGAGTGCGTGGGCGTGTTCGACATCGACCCCGCAAAAGCGCTCGACAAGCAACTCAACCCCCACAACAACCTCTTCGGGGACCGGAAACCCGACTTCTACAAGGATATCTGCAAAGGGTGAGTATAAAGGAACAGAGAGCCACAAGTCCCAAGCCACAAGGCAAGAAAATCCCCCTTTAATCCCCCTTTTACAAAGGGGGAAAGAGGGGGATTTTTTTCACTAGTCACTAATCACAAATCACTAGTCACTACTTGGGGGCAGGCGGACTTCGACGAACTTCCGGTAGCCGATGGCGCTGAACTGGTCCAGGATGTTGGAACCGAGGGTCGAATCAATCGTAGCGTCGGGCAGGGGGGATTCGACAATGAGCTTGCCGTGCTTCGCGAAGCTCTGCCGGACGACGAGGTCGGCAAGATCGATCACCGCCAGCGGCGAGAGCGACCGGTGCAGCAAAGAAAAGTGGTTGTGGAGGAAGGTTTCCTCCAGGTAGTCGGGCATCTCGTACTTCCTGAGGAGGGCCAGGCCCAGCAGCGGGTGCCACGTCGAGACGAAATGTTCGTCCAGGGAAGTGGATTCCTGGATCTCATAGAGGATGGCGGGGATCCGGCCGATCTCGAGAAGAAGCGACCCCATCTCCACCTTCTCCACGGCCGTGCTTTTGAACCCCATCTCTTCGGCCAGGATGCGGCCGAGAATGGCCCGGGAGAAGCTTCTTCCCGCCAGGGGCTCCAGGGCCGGGTCGAGCAGAAAGAGGGCCAGCGCGAGGATGTAGATCTTTGCCGGCTTCATCCCCATGCGCATGATCACTTTCGTGAAACTGCTCGCATCGCCGGGTTTCACCTTGCCGAACAGGATGACGGAGTTCGCCCGGCCCAGAAGGCGTGCGACGATCTGTTCCTTGATTTTGAATTTGAGCCGCTCGATGTCCGTCTGGTGGGCGTCCTCGTTGTCAAGGACGATGAGAACGGATGGATCGAATCCGAGATTGAGTTTCTCGATGACCTTCTCATAGATATCCGTCAGCCGGGCGAGATCCGGCTCGGGGACCTCCCGTTTCAACTCGGCAATCAGGCTTTCCATGTAGCTGTTCATTCCGGCATCCCCCTCGGCAATCGGGGAACACGAGTCGGTCCGCTGCTTATACAATGACCTGACCATCGGCGATCAGGAGGTTCAGAGGGCGCAAGTGAGGTTCCACGGTCGCAGTCGGTCGCGGTCAGCAGGAGCGTGATAAAATGAGATCGGTTCGTCATAGAGATTCAATCGCAGGAGTCGCCATGCCGATGGTCAGGTCATTCAAAACAAATTCCCTCACGGGTTATGAAGCAATAAACATACCATGATCAGCAGGAACGCTTGCGGTGCCCTTCCGTAAAGCACTGATTTCACTTGACAGTTGTTTCCCGTTGGACCTATCTATGGCCATCGACGTTTTGTTCCTCCGGCGAGATGATGCTCGGCATCCCAAAGTCGAAGACAGCAGTGGCCGCCGAGGGGCTTGAAAACGATTGCACGCGCATTGAAGCCTAATGCCGCTTCGCGGGGCTTCCCGGTAAGGAAAGAACCGAACATGATTGCGCACCCTGGCGGGATGCGCCCCCGGTCCCCGCAGCTTGCTGCGGGGTAAGCGAGCATAATAACAGAAAACCCTAGTCCTTAAGTTTCTAAATTCCTGGCACCTTAATGCGAGGAATTTTAAATCCTTTGGCCAGGGGAGAGTCCATGCGTAAAAGTTACATCAAACGGTCCAGAAAGACGGGCCTCCCGCCCGGAAGCCTCGTCCACATCGGGACGGAACGGACGGAAAAGACCCGGATCACCGTGGTCGATTATGCGGAAGATCACTTCGAGGAACAGGAGATTCAATCGACCGACGAACTGGCCCCCTACTGCGGCAAGTCGACCGTCACGTGGATCGATGTCGTCGGGATCCACGAGCCCCATGTCATCGAGCAGATCGGCTGTCAGTTCCACATTCACCCGCTGCTGATGGAAGACATCATGAACACGACCCAGCGTCCGAAGATCGACGACCTGGGGAAATACATTTGCCTGATCATCAAGCTGATCACCTTCGACGAGAAGGCGATGGAGCTCCGCATCGAACAGCTGAGCCTCGTGTTCAACGACGATTTCGTCCTGTCCTTCCAGGAGTCCGACAGCGGGATTTTCAAGCCCCTCCGTGAGCGGATACGAAACGGTCTCGGGCGGATCCGCAAGATGGGGACGGACTACCTGGCCTACAGCCTCATGGACGCCGTCGTGGATCACTATTTTGTCGTGATGGAAAAGATGGGGGAGAAGATCGACATCCTGGAGGATGAGGTCGTGGCGAACCCGAGGCGCGAGACGCTGAAGGGCGTCCAGCAGCTGCGCGATGAGATCCTGCTCGTGCGCCGATCCGTCTGGCCGTTGCGGGAAGTGATCTCTCTTCTCGAGAGGGCCGAGTCCCCTCTCGTCGATAAAACGACGGCCATCTACTTCCGCGACGTCTACGAGCACACGATCCAGGTGATGGATACGGTGGACACCTACCGGGACATCCTATCGGGCATGTTCGATATCTATCTCTCCAGCATCAGCAATCGCCTCAACGAGGTCATGAAGGTGCTCACGATCATTGCGACGATCTTCATGCCCCTGACCTTTCTCGCCGGTGTCTACGGGATGAACTTCGAACACATGCCGGAGCTCAAGTGGCAATACGGTTACTTTATGCTTTGGGGTGCGATGATCGTCATTGCGCTGACGATGCTTTCTTATTTCAGGAAGAGGAAATGGATCTGAGGGCCGCTGCGCGGCAGTGAAGAAGTGGTCAGTGGCTGGTGAAGAAATGAAAGTGTCTGAGTGTCTAAGTGCCTGAGTGAAGATAAGAAAAAGGGATTCGGGCCTCGGGCTTCACGCTGCGCGGCGGAATTGGGTACTGGGGTACTGGGTATTACCGTTACTAATTCCCAATACCCAATTACTCTCCAAGGCTGCGGCGCTTACATGAACCCGAGAACATCGGGCAGCCAGAGCACCAGCGCGGGGAAGAAGACCATGGCCACGAGGCCAAGCCCCATGAACAGGAGCAGCCAGATGACCCAGCGGACGGTCGACTCCATGGATGCGCCCGTCAGACGGCAGCTCACCATGAGGTTGACGGCCATGGGCGGGCAGAACTGCCCCAGGGCGATGACGTAGGTCATCATGACGCCGAACCACACCAGATCCCAGTTGAAATCCGTGGCAATGGGGATGAAGAGCGGGCAAAAGATGAGGAAAATCGATATCCCGTCCAGGAACATGCCCGCGATCTTCAGGAATATCAGCAGGATGAACAGCACCGCCAGGGAGTTCCCGCCCCCGAGGGCCACCAGGCCCTTGGTGATCGGGTCGACGATGCCGAGCGTGGCCGTGGCCCATGCAAAAACGCTTGCCAGGCCGATTACGACCAGGATGACGGCGGAGGTCTCCGCGGACTCGATGAGCAGTTCGAACAGGTCGCGCAGGGTGAGCGAGCGGTAAACCACGAACCCGACGAAGAGGCCGAAGACCACGGCCATAACGGCTGCCTCCGTGGGAGTGAACCATCCAGTGCGCAGACCTCCCAGGATGAGCACAGGCGCGGACAGCGCCCAGGAGGCATCCTTGAGGGAAGGCCAGAATTTCGGCATGGGCTCCGTGCTCTGATCGACGCCGAAGTTGTACTTTCGACTGAGGTAGAGCGCCGGGATGATGAGCAGGACGCAGGCCATGATCCCGGGGATGACGCCCCCCACGAACAGAGCCGGCACCGTGGCCGACGGCACCAGCACGCTGTAGACAATGAATGCCACCGACGGCGGGATCAGGATGTCCGTGGACCCCGCAGCCGCCGTGACGGAGGCCGCAAAGGCCGGCGGGTAGCCGTTGCGCATCATGGCGGCGAGCATGACCCCGCCCACGGCCGCCGTGCAGGCAGGCCCCGAACCGGATATCCCGCCGATGACCATGGCCACCAGGATGGTGATCACCGCCAGGGCCCCCCGGCCTCGGCCGACGATGGCCTCGGCGAACCGCAGCAACCGCTCGGCCACACCGGCCCGGTCGAAAATGGCGCCCGCGAGGACAAACATGGGGATGGCAAGGAGGGGATACTTGGCGATCCCCGTGTAGAAATTGGTCGGAAAGGCCATGATGCCGAGCTTGCCCATGGCAATGGCCACGGTCCCCGCAAGACCCAGGGAAACGGCGATGGGCACACCGGCAAACATCATGACAAAAAAGGCACCGAAGAGAAGGGCGACCAGAATCATCAGTCCTTCCTCCTCCACGCGCGGATCAGCGCGCCGACGGCGCGGCCGCAAATCGCCAGGGACAGGATCGGCAGCCAGACGGTGTAGATCCAGGTAGGCAGACCGAGGCCGGGCGAAGTGACCTCGTAGCGGTATTCGTCCCACGCCATCCGGCCCCCGTAGAACGCCAGCAGCAGGAACATGAGGACGGAGAGGGCATGGGCCGCGCAGACAACGAGGCGCCTGCGCGCCGGCGACAGCCTGTCCACCACGAACATGATGTTCAGGTGGCCGCCCTTCGCCATGACGCTCGAACCGCCGAGAAGCGCCACGAGCACCATGAGAAAAATGGAAATCTCCTCAGTGAAGGCAAAGGAGAAATTCGTCAGATAGCGCACCACCACGTTGGCAAAGGTGATGAGCCCCAGCAGGCCGATGGTGATTCCGGCCGCGTACTCTTCGAACTGGAGAGGCACCCGGGTCTTGAGATCCCTGGCCTCTCGTGAAGGTTGACATTCCATGTGTCGCTTACCCCGTGCGGAGCGGAAACAAACCGGGAAAAAACAAAGGCACGCGCGTCGATCCGGTCGATCGGGCGCGTGCCTTTGTCAGTTGTGTCGCGCGGGCAAGGAGACTACTTGCGCTTGGCAACAGCCTGTTCGGCCTTCTTGACCAGCTCGGGCCCGATCTGCTTGGCCCACTTGTCATAGACGGACCGGGTGGCCTTCTTGAAGGCCTCTTTTTCCTTGGGCGTGAGGCTTGACACGTTGACCCCCGATGCCTTGATCTCCTTGAGCAGCGTCTCGTTCGGGGGAATGAGGCCTTTCCGGGCCAAGATGATGTTCTCCTTCGCGGCCTGGAGAGCGGCCTCGCGGACGGCCTTCTGGTCTTCGGGGGTCCAGCTGTTCCAGACTTCCTTGTTGACGACGAAGATCAGCGGGTCGGCCACGTAGCCCCAGATCGTGAGGTGCTTCTGGTTGGCGGCGGTTGACAGCTTTGCCACCGTGTAAACGGTCAGCGGGTTCTCCTGGCCGTCCACGGCGCCGCTGGAAAGGGCGGGCACCGCATCGGCCCAGCTCATCTGGGTCGGGTTCGCGCCGAGGGCCGCGAAGGTCTCCAGGAACAGCGGGGAGCCGACCACTCGGATCTTCAGGCCCTTCAGGTCTTCAGGCTTGCGGATCGGATGCTTGGAATTGGAGAGCTCCCGGAAGCCGTTCTCGCCCCAGGCCAGGGGAATTGTATCCTTGCTTTCCAGGATTTTGAAGATCTCCTTGCCGACGTCGCCCTGGGTGAGGGCGTCGATGGCCTTGTAGTCCGGCATCAGGAAGGGCATGGCGAAGAGGTTCAGCTCCTTCACCTGGGGGGACCAGTTGATCGTGGAGCCGATGGCCATGTCGATGGCGCCCTGGCGGATGGCGGTGTACTCCTTGGTCTGGTCGCCGCCCACGAGGCTTGTGCCCGGGTACTGCTTGACTTTGATTCTGCCGTTTGTCTTCTGATTGATCAGCTCCGCCCAGCGCTCGCCGGCGATACCCCAGGGCATGGGCTTTGCGAGAACCGTCGAAAGCTTGTACTCCGCCTTGTAGTCTGCCGCCGATGCCGCTGCCGCCATTCCCAGGGCAAACAGCACAACCGTGATGACTCCAACCCAGCGTTTCATGATGCCTCCTCCTTTTGATTGTTGAGACCTCCCGGTCGGAAGGGCCCGGTTGTATTTCCCTCTCATGCGTTGCCGTTGGGAATGGACATCCGAAGCGTTCCGCCGCGTCCGAAGATGTCGTGCAGGTGGATGTAACCCTTGAGCCTGTTGTTTTTTCCCGTGACGACGAGCGTCGTGATCTCGAGGGTCTCCATCGTCTCGACGGTCTTGGCGAGCGTTGTGTTTTCGTCGATGGTCCTGGGCGAGGCTGTCATGATGTCGTCGACGGGGATGGCCTCGAAACGCACCCCGCCCTTTACGCAGCGCCTCACGTCGCCATCGGTCAGGATCCCCTTCAGTTGGCCCTTCCGGTCCGTGATGAGGACAAACCCCTGATTCCGGCGGTCGATTTCGTTGACGGCCTCCAGGGCCGGCGCCCCCGCGAAGACCCGGGGGATCCTCTCGCCCGTGATCATGGCCTCCTTCACCTGGCTCATGAGTCTCTGTCCCAAGGTTCCACCCGGGTGGAACTTGAGGAAGTCCTTCTCGCCGAAGTTTCGCTTCTCCGTCAGGGCCACGGCCAGGGCGTCCCCCATGGCGAGCGCCGCCGTCGTGCTGGAGGTGGGTGCCAGGCCGAAGGGGCAGGCCTCCCGGGCGACGCCCACATCGATGACGATGTCACTCTGATGCCCGAGTGTCGACTTGGGGTTTCCCGTGAGGACAATGAGCGGAAGCCCGATCGGCCCGATCCGCGCGATCAACTCGTTCAGCTCGGCCGTCTCGCCGCTGTTGGAGATGGCGATGAGCACATCGCCCTTGGTGACGATGCCCAGATCGCCGTGCATCCCTTCGACGGGGTGAAGGAAGATGGCCGGAGTTCCCGTGCTCGTGAACGTGGCCACGATCTTTCGGCCGATGAGGCCCGACTTGCCGATCCCGGACACGATGACGCGCCCCTTGGCCCCGAAGATGGTATCGACGGCCTTCGAGAAATTCTGATCGAGCTTGGGGATGAGCCCCAGGATGCACTCGGCCTCGATCTTCAACACTTCCCGGGCCTGCTTGAGGGCTTCGTCGCCCTTGGATTTCGCTTTCATTCAATGCTCCGTAAATGCCCGAAAACGATTGCACGCGCATGCCCCGCAGCGCCTGACGTGAGCGCTAGCCGTGAGCCTGCCGAACGGTGTCGAACGTTGCTGCGGGGTAAGCGAGCATAATGACAGGCAATCCATTTCCTTATTCCGACCCTCTGACTATCAAATCCCGGCGGCGATGACAAGGTGCAAATTGCCTCCCGATCGCGGCCTTGAAACTTCACGGCCGCTGTGGTTAAGTTTCGGGAAACGTCCGCTTCGCGAGGGAACTGACATGGAAATCAGAAATTACGTGCTGGCCTTCCCGACGACGGGAAAGACCGATCTCATCGACATCACGCGGGAGGTGTCTCTCCGGGTTCGCGAATCGGGTATTTCCGGGGGCAGCGTGCTGATCTTCGTGCCGGGCTCGACGGCGGCCCTGACGACCATCGAGTACGAAAGCGGCGTCATCGAGGATCTCAGGGAGGCCATCGCAAGGCTTGCGCCCGAGAACCTTCACTACCGGCACGATGCCCGCTGGGGGGACGGAAACGGCCACTCCCACGTGAGGGCGGCCCTGCTGGGACCGTCGCTGACGATTCCCATCGTCGAGGGCAGGCTCGTCCTGGGCACCTGGCAGCAGGTGATCCTCTGCGACTTCGACAACCGCCCGAGGAAGCGGCAAGTCATCGTGCAGGTCAGCGGAAAAGTGACCGGTAACCAGTGAAAGAAAATCCCCCTCAATCCCCCTTTGTTAAAGGGGGAGGAGGGGGGATTTGACGGGACAGACGGGATAGACCAGAAAGACGAGACAGACCATGCGTATTTTGATCCGCGGAGGAAGCATTGCGGCAGGGGTCGGCGTTTCCCGCGGATATGCCGATATCCTCCGGGAGCGCTATGCGCCGCGCGGTGTGGAGCTCATCAACCGCTCGAATCCGAAGGAGACCTCTTTCGAAGGGATCGAAACATTTTCGCGGGACATCGAACCCTTTCGCCCTGACATCCTGATCCTCCATTTCGGGATCGACGACGCCTTTTCCGCGGTCTATCGCTCCGAATTCAAGGAGAACCTCGTCCGCATCGTCCGGCTTGCCCGCAAGCGGCTGCCGACGGCGGTGATCCTGCCCGCGTCTCACACCTTCGACGACCCCCACGAGATGGCCGCCGTGAACATCTACTACCGGACGATCCGGGAGGTGGCTGCAGACCTGTCCTGCGAGTTGGTTCCCGTACACACCGCCTGGGCAGGGTATCTTTTGGAGCAGGGCCTTCCGAATGCGTCCCTGCTGCAGGATGACGTACGGCTGCCCAACGAGCGAGGCCACGAGCTGTATGCGTCCATCCTGGCCCGCTACCTCGACGGCATCCTCTGATGCATCCCGGGAATATCGCACCGGGTTCAGACCGGGAGCCGGACCGCACCTGCCTTTGGCACGAAAATTGTTACCATTGAAGCCGGGTAAAAATTTTTCGCGGGGTGCAGATATGCTGGTCCGCTATTGGATGTCCGAATCCCCCATCATCGCTCTGGAAAAAACAACGCTATACGATGCATTGAATCTGATGCTGAAGCACGACATCCGCCGGCTGCCGGTCATGTCGGGCGCAAACAAGCTCTGCGGCATCATCACGCTCTCCGACCTGTACCCGTATGTGAACCCTGTGAGGCTCAAGGAGGAGCTCTCGCCCCCCGACATCGAGAACCTCAAGAAGCATGTGGTGGGCGAGGCCATGACGAGAGAGCTCGTCACCTGCGGCCCGAACACGGCACTGGAGGATGTCGGGGCCTTGCTGAGGGAGAAAAAGATCGGCGCCCTGCCGGTCCTGAAGGAAGATCACCTTGTGGGCATCATCACGGACTGCGATGTCCTGGAGGCGCTCTGCGGCATCGCCCGGGCCGGCGACAACAATGTGCGCATCTGCTTCAGTGTCCCCGCCGGGGAGAAACAGAATATCATCTACGACGTCGTGGAGCTGTGCAAGCGCTACCGGCTCGACCTCCAGACGGTCCTTGTCCACCCGCTGAAAGGCAGCAAGAGATGCCTCGTCATGATCCGGGTGGAAGGCACCCGGATGGATGACTTCCTGAAAGCCCTCTGGGATATCAATTATCAGGTCCTGATCGTCAGCGACGGAACGGACAAGGGCAGGGCGAGGAGATGAAAAGCCGTGAAAGAAGTGGCTAGTGGTTAGTGGCTTGTGAAAGAAAATGACCAGCTTCCCAGTTCCATCTTTTTCACTAGCCACAAGTCACTAGCCACAAGTCACTAGCCACCAGCCACGACTTCACAGCCGCTACGCGGCTAGATGAAGGGATAGAGACTGTCGATCAAGATCAGGTGCCATACCGTCACGCCGCAGTACATCAAGGCAGCCACTGCAAGACACACTCTCGCCATTCGCAGGTGGATGTGGCTGCTCAGCATGATGACCGCCAGGGAGACCACCCCATGCTTCCAGAGCCAGAAATGATCGCCGAAGGTGGCCATGGCCGCCCGGGCGATCGGGTTGACCTCCCAGCCGCCGTGGGCGATGATGAACTGGGTGCAAAGTGCGTCGCTGATGTTGAGGCTTACGATCAGGACGGCCATGAAGAACATCAGCGGGCTGTTCCGGTCGGCTCGGAGCGTCTCGATCCATGCGAATCGGGTTTGCAGGGTGCTGCAAGTTCCGTCCATGGCAATTCCCCCTCCTGTTCGTTCGGGCCGGTCGTCGTGCTGTGGTGACAACTAATCACAAGATCCCGCTGGAGATCAATACGACGGCAGGCTGAAAGTTTCTACGAAAAAAACAGTAGATGGGTTAGCGGCCGGACAGGTACCGCAGTTCTTCCTTTCCCTTGTGCTCATCGACGAGGCGCAGAATGCCCCCCCCCGCCAGGAACAGGATTGCCACGGAGACGATGCCGATGCGCGACGCCGTGCTCCCTTCAAATCCCATGGACCGGGCCGCGATGCCGGTCACTCCGATCAGGATGGGCCCGGCGACGGTGGCAAAGCGGCTCAGCATGTTGTAGAAGCCGAAGAATTCAGCCGACTTGTCCGCGGGGATGATCCGGGAGTACAGGGAGCGGCTGAGGGCCTGCACGCCTCCCTGGACGAGCCCGATGATACAGGCGAGGATGAAAAACTCCCGCTTGTCGTCGATGAAAGCGCCGTAAATGGTGATGAACAGATAGACGCCGATGCCGATGAGGATGGCCCGCTTTGCCCCGATCCGCTCGCCCAGGCGGCCGAAAAAGAGGGCCGAGGGGAAACCGATGAACTGCGTGATGAGCAGCGCGACGATCAGGTCTTCGGCCTTGAGGCCGATGGACAGGCCGTAGTCGAGCGCCATGACGATAATCGTGTCGACGCCGTCGATGTAGAGCCAGTATGCCGCAAGAAAGAGGGAGATCGTCTTCATGTGGCGGATCTCCCTGACGGTGTCGCGCAGCTGGCCCAGGCCTTCCCGGATGACGGCTCTCCGGGCTTTCTTCACCGTGCCGGTATGCTCCCGGACGAGGAAGATCAGGGGAAGGGAGAAGGCCGCCCACCAGAGTCCCACGGACAGAAAGGAAAGCTTGACGCCCTCGCCGCTGCCGGGCAGACCGAATGTGGCAGGCGAGAGGGTCATCCACACATTGAGAGCAAAGAGCAGCCCGCCCCCGAGGTATCCCATGGAAAAACCCAGCGACGAGACAAAATCCCTGCGCGCCTCCGTGGCCACCGTCGTCAGCAGCGAGTCGTAGAAGATGATGGACCCGGCAAAGCCCATCATGGCAAAGACGTAGCATGCCGCGGCCGCCTGCCATTCGCCCCGGGGGACCAGGTAAAGGGCGGAAGTTGCCAGGATCCCGATGGCGGCGAAAAAGAGCAGAAACTTCTTTTTCGCCTCCCCCCGGTCCGCGATGGCGCCCAGAACCGGCGCCATGAGCGCCACCAGGATTCCCGCCGCCGCATTGGCAAACCCCAGCTTGGCCGTGCTGACCACAGGGTCGGTCCCCACGGTCCAGTATTCCTTGAAGAAAATCGGGAAGAACGAGGCCATGACGGTCGTGGCGAAGGCCGAGTTCGCCCAATCGTAGAGGACCCACCCGAACAGGGTCTTGCGGTTTTCCTTCATTTCCCGAATCCAGTCTGCGTCACAAAAAACCCTCCGCGGCGGGCGAAGGGTTTTTCCGTTTCAACGTCATGCCCCCGGGATCACTTAGCGCCGGAGATCTTGGCCACGCTCGCGCGAAGCTTGTCGGCATGGGCATTGGAGGCGTTCTTCTTCACCAGGATGTCCGTCGGTTTGACAGGCTTTCCGTAATAGGCCTTGTTGAGGCTGTCACGGACATCCACGACGGCGCCGTCCAGCGAGATGCCCCCGTAGAGCCCCTTGGAGCGCGAGAAGGCCAGGATGTCCGCACTGAGGTTTGCCGTGGCGGCCTGGGCTCCTGCGCCGTAGGGTCCGGCGGCGATGCCCACGTCGGCTCCCAGCTTGACGCTGTTCTGCAGCAGGGTCGTCACGCCCCTGTCGGTCATGGCCAGCAGGATGACCTCCGAGGCCTGGCCGCCGATCTGGAACCCGTAGCTCACGCTTCCGATGGTGTAGAAGGCCGGGTAGGTCCAATTGCCGCCGTCGCCGCGCACGAGGAAAACTCCCGTTCCGCCCGAGGCGCCGACGACGAAGGCGCCCTTGAGCACCTGCGGGGCGATGAAAATGCCCTTCGCCGATCGCGAAAGTTTTCTCATCTCCGTGAAGTTCTTGTCGGCCATGAAGCTGTTGAAGGTCATGTTTGCCTTGGTGACAATGGCCTGGGCATCGGTTTTGTCGCTGGCGACGGCCATGCCGGGGTTGATGACAAAGGCGCCGATGATGGCCGCGGCAAACAACAGGATGGATAGACGTTTCATGGGACCTCCTTTTCGCGATCGCCCCGGCGATGCCGGGCGCAGGGTTGTTCAGGGGCGGGATGTCAATCTCTCTCGGTGAACAGTATACCGAAAACAGGGTTCAAAGAAAAACTCATTTTAACGGGGTGGCGGGGAACCCTTCCACCTCCCGCATGATCTTGTCCCGGAGCCGCTGCAGGCGCCGCGATGTGCGGTGCGACCAGCGGCCGCGGAAAAGGGCCGCAGGGTAGGGCGGCCGGATGCCCAGGGTTTCGCGCCACTCGAAATAGCGCAACGAGAAGTAGCTGAGCGGCATGATGCCGATCCCGAAGGCGAGGCCCGCCTTCCATCCGAGCCATTGGCCGATGAGGAGCCCTTCCGCGAGGTAGGCAAGGGGGAAGGCGACGAGGGACCAGGTGATCGTCATCGTGGCGATGTCGGTGCGCGGGAGCGGCCGGCGCTCGACGAGCCACTTGACGAGACGGTAAGGGATCCAGTTGAAGACCCATCCCGTATAGGCGAAGAGAGAACCCGCTGCGCCCGCGATTGCAGCCATGGGTGTTGCCCGGGTATCGCCTGTCCGCGTGCCGGCCAGGCGCGCGAGCCTCCGGTACCGTGCGACGAGACTGCGGAGCCGCGCCATCTCCGGGCGGCAGCAGCGGCGAAGCTCCGTGACGCGGGGTTTGAACTCGCCGAGCCGCCTGTAGCGCTCCGCCCAGTCGCGGCCCTGCTGCGATTCGAAATAGACCCTCTCCAGGAGGATGATGAGCTCGCGGTCCTGGAAGGTTTCGGCCTGGAAGACGTGCTCGCCGAGCACCCTGTGGATTTCGGCTGTCAGCTCCTGGATTGCCGCCGCCGGGTCTGATGCGTGGAGGGCCTCGAAGCGCGAGCAGGCCACCGGAGGGGCAACGAGCAGAAGGACCGAGGAGCGGAAGATGGATCCCTCTTCGTAGTTGATCCCCACCGGGACGATCGGCACGTCGATGCCCCGCTGCCGTGCGAGGAAGTACATCCGGGCGGCGCCTGTTTTCAGGGGCCCGATGAAAGGGCTCTCGGAGGAGCCTCCCTCGGGGAAGATCACGATGACATCACCCTCGGCAAGCGTCCCCACGCATTCATCGAAGAAGGCCCCGTAGTCGATGGGACCCCGGGCTTCCTTGTGCCGCAGCACGGGGATCGCCCGCATCCGGCGCAGGATGAAGCCGATGAGGGGGACCTCAAACAGGGTGGACTTGGCGATGTGCCGCAGGCGGAAGGGCGGACTGAAAAAAAGCGTCAGGAGCGGATCGAGAAGGTCGTTGGGGTGATTCGCGGCGAGGATCAAGGGCCCCGACGCGGGCAGGTTCTCCCTCCCCTCGATGACGATCTCGCGGAAGAAGATGTTCCCGATGAGGCGGAAAAAGCCCAAAAGCATGCGCGTCTGTCCAACCGCTTCGCGGCAGTGTTTTGTGGTTAGTGGCTAGTGACTAGTGAAGAAATGAATGTGATCACAGACCACCCCTGCTTTCTTGCCTTTTCCTGCACTAGCCACAAGCCACTAATCACCAGTCACTTCTTCCCTGCCTACCGGTGCGTTGCCTTTTCCACGATTGCGGCGAGTTTCTCGACGATCGCTTTCAGCTCGCCGTCGCTGTAGGACGACTCGTTGAGGTAGTTCCGGTCCAGTGTCTTCGTCGGGACGAATTTCTGGAGCACGAATCGCTTTGCGCCGGGAACGAGCCGCCCGATCTCCTCGAGATCCCCCGGGCCGAGCAGCGACTTGACGGCCGTCGTCCGGAACTCATAATCGATGCCGGAGCCCATGATGAGCGAGATGCTTTTGAGAATCCGCCGGCTGTCCGTCTTCGTCTTCGTCACCTCGCTGTACCGCTCCAGGGGTGCCTTGATGTCCATGGCCACGTAATCCAACAGCTTGCGGCCGAGCATCTCCTCGAGCACGTCGGGAAGGGCCCCGTTGGTGTCGAGCTTGATCCGGTAGCCCATTGCCTTGAGGTGGATGATGAAGGGGATCAGCTCGGGCTGCAGGGTCGGCTCACCCCCCGTGATGACGACGGCATCGAGACGCCCCTTGCGCTTCTCGAGAAACGCGAGGATCTCCGCCTCCGGGCTCAGGCCCTCGAAGCGCTCAGGGTCCACCAGCTCGGGGTTGTGGCAGAAGGGGCAGCGGAAATTGCAGCCCTGGGTGAACACGACGGCGCTGATCCTGCCGGGGTAGTCAATGAGGGACACCTTCTGAAATCCGCCAATCTTCATCTTTATCTTTTTCCTGATTATTTCATTAACCAATCAACTAATGTACTAATCAACTCATCAACTTTTTTTCCGATTGAGTTGCCTCTGCTTGAGCCAGTGGATCAACGCTGTCATCACGGCGGCTCCGATCGTTTTTCCCAGGATGGCGATTCCCACGTGGGGGGTCGGGAAGGAAAACAGCTTCCCGTCGGGATAGAACCAGGCCAGCACGATAAAAAGCACGCTGACCATGGCGGCGCCGGCGATCATGGCCTGGTCGAGCCTTTCCACCGACCAGCCGCAAAGGCCGCTGATCAGCCACTGGATCGGGTCGAGGAAGCCCGAGACCGTGTAGTAGGCCAGGGCCGTAAAGAGGTTCGGGCTGTCCATGGGAGGCATCTCCTCTCAGGATGTCCGCGCGTGGGGCGTGCGGAGCCACTTCACGAGGGCCGCCACGGCCACCAGGCACCAGACGGCTTCGAGGACGACGAAGGGCATGAAGGCGATGATCCACGAGGACCAGCACGCAAGCCCCGCGCCGGCGATGTTCATCCCGATGTAGGCAAAACCGTCCTGGGCGATGAATTTGAAAAGGCTCAGAAAAAAAGCCAGGAGCAGCAGGGCCACTCCCAGCGATCCGATCAATGTTGGCGCGTCCATGATGACCCCTTTCAGCCCCTCCTCACATCTCCTTCACGGTCAGGTTGACGGAGCCCGTGTGCGACGTGTCGGCCCGGGGCTTTCCCTTTCCATCGGCCAGGGGCTGGTTCTCCAGCGTGAGGAGGGTTGCCGTAACGGACTTGCGGCCCGATTCGTCGAAGCGGGCCATGAAGGTCCGCTCCCATTTCTTTCCGGGCTCGATGGCCTGGACCCTGTACAAGCGGGGTTGCCCCGCCTTTTTGCCCGTTTCCACGTATTGGAGCAGGACAGGCTCGGATTTCTCCTTGCCGTAGTTCTCCACGGTTACGGTGATGTTGATCCGCTTTCCCTTTCTCACGACATGGGACGCTGTGCCTTCGAGGTTGATCTTCTTTTCCGATTCCTGGATGAAGAAGGGCCCCACCTTGACCTTGAGCCTGTCGTTTTCGGGTCCCGCCTCGGCAACCTGGGCAACGGCGGCAATCCCGACGAGGAAAACCCCGGCAAACATGAGGGCAATCAGGTTTCTTCGCATGGCTTCCTCCCGGATGTGGTCTTTCCGTGAACCAATTTACAGGGAACGGGTGGGGCGGTCAATATCTTAATGCCCGGGGATATCCTCTCTGCGGATCCTGAAGGAAAAAAATATCGCCAGGCAGAGGATGGCTGCAAAGACGATCCAGACCGGGTCGTAGGTTCCGAAGGTATCGAAGACCCATCCCGTCAGCGTCGGGCCGATCACGCCGCCGATGGAAGCGGCTCCCAGGGTGATCCCTGCCAGCTTCCCGAAGGAGAGCACCCCGAAGTATTCCCGGATCACGGCGCCGCGCATGACCATGTTGCCCCCGAATCCCGGCGAGAAAAGGAGCAGAAAGAGGGCTATCGGCCACCACGCCGCCGCGAAGTGGAACGCGACGAGGCCCGCCGCCATGAGGGAAAACGATGACGCCATGACGTATCGCTTGTCGGTCACGTCGCCCATCCAGCCGAAGCCGAACCGCCCGGGGATGCTGAACAGGGGAATCGCCGCCGCGACGAGCCCCGCCGTATCCCGCGGGATTCCCTCCGTCGCCAGGTAAGGCATGACATGGATGACAACGGCCGTTAGTGTCGTGAACCGGAGGGCCTCAACGATATTCAGGTAGATGAACGGACGGCTCGTCAGGGCGTCTCTGAAAGGAATTTCTACATCCGGGCTCTTGGGCTGCCTCGATGCGACAGTTGTGGCCGGCTTTACGAGGGGAGCCCCGTCGGGAACGAGTCCCATCTCTTCCGGCCGGTTGCGGATGAGCAGGGCCAGCGGGATCCCCACGACCCACATCCCCACGCCCTGGATGATCAGGGCTGAGCGCCAGCCGTAGCTGTCGATGAGCCAGACGAGGACGGGCATCAGCAGGCCGCTGGCGCCGAAACCCGACACGGTGATCCCCATCGCCTTGCCGAGGTTGCGGCGAAACCACCGGGCCACGAGGGCAAGCGTCACGACGCTCGTGCAACCGCCGGCGCCGAATGCGAGCAGGATGAAGGAGGCATAGAACGTCCAGAGGCTCTGCGTGAGGCTCAGGAGCATGAACGCCACTCCGATCGTGACGACCCCGATGAGCATGAGCCTCCTCGGCCCGAAGCGGTCCACGAGCACGCCCACGATCGGGGCGAGGATCCCCATCTCCATCCCGCGCAGGCTCGACGCGAAAGAGACCTCCGTGTAACTCCAGCCGAACTCCTTCACGATGGGGTCGATCATGGCGGTGAAGCCGAAAAAGCTGCAGCAGCCGACATAGACGCTGATCAGAAAGGTGGCGGCGACGATCCACCACCCGTAGAAGATCTCCCGGAACATGGTCGGAGAAGATACTCCTCATGCGGCCCGAAGACAAGTGTTTTCACCCCGTCCGTCGTGGCGAAGCGAGAACAGGGTGTCCATCCCCTGGCCGCCCTCCCCGATCGCCGGGCCGGCGGCGAGCATCAGGCAGGCCGCCGCCAGGAGGAGGGATCGTCTCACCCGGGAGGGCTGAAATATCCTTTGCATAATGGCTTCCATCCCCTATAATCAACGGACAGCACCCAACAGGGAGGACACGATGAAGATAACAGGTCTCGATAAGATTGAGAAGGTAAAGATGACGATGGAAGGGGCGAAGGATGTCCTGAAGCAGGTGCCCCTGTCAAAGAATGACGGCGCCCCCAATTTCTCATTCCGGGTATTCACGATCCTGGGCGGCGGACACACGCCCTACCACACCCACAGCGTGGAGCACATGAACTACGTGATCGAGGGCGAGGGATTCGTGGTGGACGAGGCCGGCGGGGAGCGCCCCGTGAAGAAGGGTGAATTTGTCCTGGTACTGCCCGACGAGAAGCACCAGTACAAAAACGCCTCGGCCAAAGACCCCATGGTCATGATCTGTGCCGTACCCAAAGAGTACGAGTAAGACGACACGGTTTGCTCAAACGAAGAAGACCCGGCTGCCTCGGGGGTGGCCGGGTCTTGTTGTCTTCATTTCTTTTTTCCCGCCTTATCCGCGGGCAGGCGGTTGCCGAGGAACACGAGCAGCTCCTGGATGAAGGCCGCGCGCCCCTTCTCCGGCCGGTCGAGGTGGAGGAAGTGCGTGGCGTCGTGAATCACGACGAACTGTTTTTGCGGTGCATTGACGAGCTCCGCATGCAGGGCCATCAGGTCTTCCGGCCGCGACCAGTCATCGAGGGTCCCCCGCACGTAGAGTGTCGGCACGCGGATGTCCTTCGCGTCCCAGAATTTCCTGCCCCGCGACATCTCGAAGTGCTCCTTGCGGAAAGCCCCCGGGATGCGCATGCTCGGCGGGGTGCGCGTGTTCGCCGTCGCGTCGCCGGCAAGCGCCAGCTTCACGTACGCCACGGCCACGCGGGGGTCGCGCCACTGCGACTTGTCCCCGCCGGGGATTTCCCCGTCCCAGTCGGCCATGAGCCCTCTTGCATCGGCCAGGAAGAAGGCGCCGGCCGCGGGGTTGAACGCTCCGGGGTTCATCGGGTCCGCGAAGGCTTTGCCGGGTTTCCAGGGCGCCTTGACTCCGTACTGGGCGTTGAGCAGGGCCAGGTGGCTCACTTTGTCGCTGTTTTTCGCCGTGTACAGGGCGGCCCAGTGACCGCCCGCGCCGAGGCCCACAAGGGCCGCCTTGCTCTCCCTGCTTCGGCGCAGGATCCAGTCCACGACGGCCGAGATGTCCTTCACGGCTTCGTCGGAGCGGACCGCAGGCGGCGCCTCGGCATCCGTCGAATCCAGGGCTGCCGGCTTTGTGGAGTTGCCGAAACCGCGCACATCCATCATGTAGACGATGTGGCCCACGCTGGCGATGTCCTCGGCCAGGGAGTAATTCGGAACCGCGGGGTCGAAGTTGGGAAGGCTCCCCGGGCCGCCCCCGTGGATGAGGAGCACGGGGGTCCCCACCTCTTCCTTCATGGAGGCCCTGATTTCACGGACAAAGATCTCTATGCCGGGTTCGCTCTCCAACTGCGCGTCGGCGCGGAAGAAGGCGGCTGCATCGCCTGCCGCCGCAAGCCCCAGAATCGTCATCCATGCCAGGACCATCAAGATCAGCCGCCGCATCATCATTTCCTTTCCTCCGGGTTTCTTGCGTAAATCCCTTCATCGGCACTTCGCGGTTATCACATAACCTATCGGCAAGGGCGGTGCAATTCTCAAGCCCCTTTTGCGCCGCGCCGGGGCGGCTCGCCGTGCTTGATGAACGTCCCCTGCCGGAACTCGTCGAAGGCGACCCGAAGCTCCTCCTGCGTGTTCATGACGATGGGTCCGTACCAGGCCACGGGCTCTCCGATGGGCCTGCCGGACACCAGCAGGAACCGGACGGGATCGTTTTCGGTCGTGACGGTGATGGCATTCCCGCTTCGCTCGTAGAGAACGAGGCTTTCCGGTCCCACCAGGCACGGTCTTTCGAGATCGAAATAGTTGGCGCCGACCGACTCGCGGCCGTAGGCGTCGCGCCCCTCGTCAAAGTAGGCCTGTCCCTCGATCACGTAGGCAAGGGCCGTGTGGCCAACCGGTACGGGGTGGGTGAAGGCGGTGTTGCCCGGCATGGACACGTCGAGATACTCGGGCTCGGTGACGATGTCCCGGACCGGGCCGATCACCTTGCCCATTGTGCCGCATATGACCCGGACCCTGGTCCCGCCGTCCAGGGTCACCTCGGGAATCTCCTTTTTCTTTACCTCCCGATAGCGGGGATCCATCATCTTGCGAGACTTCGGCAGATTTGCCCAGAGCTGAAAGCCCCCCATGCGTCCTTTCGGGTCTCCTTTCGGCATCTCCTGGTGGATGATGCCGCTTCCCGCCGTCATCCACTGCACGTCGCCGGGCTCGATGACCCCCTTGTTCTTCATGCTGTCCCCGTGCTCCACCCGGCCCTCCAGGACGTAGGTGATCGTCTCGATACCCCGATGCGGGTGCCAGGGAAATCCGAGAATGTACTTCGAGGGGTCATCGCCGCGGAAGTCGTCGAGCAGGAGAAAGGGGTCGAGCCCCGGCACCTCGTTGAAGCCGAAGGCCCGCTTGAGGTGTACCCCCGCCCCCTCGATCGTGGGCTTGCTCTTCACGACTTTCCGTATGGTTCGGAATTTCGCCATCACACACCTCCTTCTCTGTGACCGGACGGCCGGTGACTGCCTGTTCCAGTCCTCCGGGGATGAATAATGATAAATGATAGCATGATACAGATCCAAGACAAGCCGCTTGTCACTGTTCCCTATTTAACTGCTTGTAATCATTTGCTTATTATCATAATCAAGGCGGGGCTTGCGGGACGCGCCCCCGATCGTTATGATAGAGGCCGTAAATGACAGGGCCACCTGCGGGGCCGGCATCGATCCCCTGCGCGCCGGCCGGACCCGAGAGGAGAAAAACCCCCATGATCCTGCACCCCTATCCGACCGTCACGCAAAAAACCAGGGATGACTGCGGTGCGGCGATCGTTTCGTCCATCCTGCGCAAGCACAACATCAAGCACCAGTACACCCGCCTGTGCAAAGAGCTGAACGTGAGCAACGCGACCGGGACGGAAGAGGCGGACATCGTGAATGTTCTCAACGGCAAGGGGTTCCGCGTCTGGATGACCTACGACATGACGGTCGATTCGCTCATGAATTTCATCGACACCGAAATCCCGGTCGTGCTGATCATCCAGGCCTGGAGCCGCAGCAAGCGGGAGGACAAATATGAAAGCTTCGCCAACTACGGCCACTACGTGCTGGCCATTGGTCACGACGACGACCGGGTCATCTTCATGGATTCCGGCCTGCCCTTCGGCAGCTACGGGTACCTGACGAAAGAGGAGCTGGAGAAACGCTGGTACTATGTGTCGGAGGACAAGCGGAGGCTGCGGGTCGGCATCGTCGTCGAACCCCCCAAGAAAAACAACCTCGTGCACATCCGATAGAAAAGCCTTATGGGCAGCACTGTGCCTTTACGGACCGATAGTCAAGGATTGGCAGAGTGCAGCAGGACTCCGTGCATGACCCGGGGTTTGATGCCGAGATGCTTCTTGTCGGCTTCACCTACTACTCTTCGGCCAGGTCTCACCCGCTTACTCAGGATTACCAATTGAAACAGGACAAATTGCGAAAACGAAAACAGGGCAGAAGAATTCTCCTGCCCTGTTGAAATCGAATTGGAATCTGCTCTGCTACTTGAACCGTCCCTCCTCGATCTTTTGCACGAGTGTATTTATTACTTGTATGATCCGTTCACCCAGTTCTGAACTGATCTTATTATGGTTGAGATCCGTTTCCACCTTGTGCATAAAGGCATTCAGTTGGTTCATGGCCGGAATGGTTCTTCCGCGTGAGACGAACTCTGCCATCTTCTTCAGATTCGCTAGATACGAGTTCTTCACCTCGCTCGGGAGATTCCGTGCGCCATTAATTCCGCCGAGAACACCCCCAATGGAAGTCTTCTGGACGAACTGGCAGGAGGATATATTGTCGTTCACGCCGCTCATTGTTCTAAGGTCGTTGAACGATCCTGCAAAATGCCCCGTACTGACAATGGGGGAGCCAGCACAACCAGACTCGGCGAAGCACTCGAATTCCCATCCAACTGGGATGTCATATCGCATCGAGCTGATGTTATTGTTGAAGTTCCACCCGGTCAGCCCGATTTTGCTGAAGTCGCAAAGATTCTCTTCTTCCCGATCGGCATAGTTGATCATGAGAGTCGCTGAATTTTCATTCCCCTCGTTGTAGTAGGGATCCGCGTACAGCTCAACCCATGCAGTTTCAATGCTTGTTACACTCGGACCGGGATCGACGGCACTGCGAAACTCCATCATCCGTACGCTGCCGTCTGTCGTTTCAGTTCCTGCGTCTTCATATCTAGGGCCGCCATTATCGTGTTCAGTGGCGTAGACCAACAGCCGGCCGTCGGGATCGATATAGATGCCTGAAGCGGAATCCAAGTCGCATTGTTTGGGATCACCCCTGAAGGTGCAATAGATATGCTTATCTCTCAATTTAAATAGGCCTGCCTGGTAAAGTACACGACCCCAAGCATCTGTCATTTCGTTGATCACCAATTCCCAAAGCATAAGACGGTCGTAATCCGATTTGTCGCCGGCCCAAACATACAGCTGCCCGTTTTCATCGGCGAGCAGGCTTATGTTCTGCGGACCCGCTTCCCAGCTGTACTTGATAATGGGATCGCTTTGAAAGTCCGGCCCCTGACAGACGTTGCTTGCGTTCGGATTGCACAGACTGGTGTTCCTGGATTTGTAAAACCAAATTTTATTTCCACCATCATTTACAAAAACGGCCAGCAGGTACGTACCATCGGAAAGTTTAACAATGCCTGCACCCCAGGGGTCCTTACCATTAGGGCCGAGGTCAAGTTCGTAGATGTTCTTGGGCTCTAGAGGATTTCTAAAATCGACCAGTATCACCCTGCCGTTGTCCACCTTTGCCCCTTGTTCAAGTGCCACTACCCCGTAGTCGCCGATGATCTGCACCCCGCCTGCATGATTCCACCCCTCCCAAAAAATATCCTGGTCTTCACACGCGATGCATTTATATGGGGTAGAGTCGTAATACATCCAATCAAAATTACATGATTTGCCACTCGACGGACATATACAGGGTTTCAGAAGGGTGCTCTTGACGACCACGTCCGTCGCGGGCGGCGGTGTGTCATCCGGGTCCTTTGCAGGATCCATCCGGTTTGACCGGAAACGAAACCCATTCCGGTCAGTCCTGCTGCCAAATTGCACAACGGCCAGGTGATCTCCCAAGTAGTATGAGTTGACCGAACGGGTTATTACAACATACTGGGAATTTTCCTGTCTCATGAGCCGCCCGATGGACTGCATGTGATTTCCCGCCTTGGAGTCAATCCCATAAGTCACATCTTTGAAATCGGGATTGGGGTGCGCAGTTGTGCGCAGGTAAAATCCCATGTAATCGCCAACAAAGCTCAGTTCATCGAGCTGTTTCAGTGGATTCGGTACGAAGCGGTTGCACTCGCTTGTCGTTATTTCGGTTTTCCATCCGCTAAGTGTGCGGATGGACTGAGCATCTGCCACTGACGTGAACAGCAGAAAGCAGAGCACCGCGCCTGAGAAAGCCGCTCTTTTGCTCATGGGATACCCCCCCAGTGTAGAGTTATGTTGCTTGCGGAATATTGTTTCTATTTTTGTTCGATTTGCCGTATTCGCCAGGCCGCCGTCTATCGCGCATTCCGAAAAGCGATCCAAGGAGGGAAGAGAATCATATAGCTCCCAGAGTCACGGGAGTAGTGTCAGTAGGTTAATGATCGACGAGAAGAATTTTGATTAGCATTAACATGGAAAAATGCTGTTGTCTACTCTTGAAGATCACCGGATTACTCGTAGGTCTATTTAGAGGTGAATTGACCTTGAGGATGCAACAGATGCAACCAATTTTAATCCTTTTTCCGCCCCGGCTTTCTACCGGCATGGAATTTTCTATAGTACTCTGCAGCTAAAACCTGATTTGGGTTTTGTGCAGTACAGGAAGCAAAGTAGCAATCCCAATGTCAAAATTTATCCCCAGATGATTCGGGCGTCGACGGCTCGGCAGCTTGTCGCGGAGGCCATGAGGGGGTTGATGTCGAGCTCGGCCACATCGGGGTTTCTCGAGGCGAAAAACGACAGCCTCTCGATGATCTCGACAAGAGCGCCCATGTCGATGCCCGGCTCGCCCCGGGTGCCCTGGAGAAGCGGCCAGAACCGCAGCGACTCGATCATCGCCCGGGCGGTCGTCCCGTCGACGGGAACGATCTCGCGGCTCACGTCCCGGAAGATCTCCGTGTAGATGCCGCCCTGGCCGCAGGCCATGACGTGTCCGAAAACCGGGTCGCGCTTGAGCCCCAGGAGGATTTCCTTTCCGGCGAGCTGCTCCTGGATCTGGAAGGCGTCGATCGCAACGTTCGGGTCCTTTGCCCGGACGCTTGCCACTATTTTTTTCCGGGCTGCGTTCAGTTCGCTGAGATTGCCGATTCCCGTCACGATCCCGCCCCACTCGCTCTTGTGCAGGAAGCTGCGGCCCGCGAGCTTCAGCACGAAGGGGGGCCTCATGTTCTTTGCCGCCGCCCGGAGAGCCGCGAGACTCCTGGCCACGGTGCCGTCCGCCGCGAGGATGCCGTAACACCCGAGCAGCTCCAGGGCGTCCTGCCCGGCGAGCAGACCCTCTTTTCGTCCCTTTGCGGCCAGTGCCTGTGCCGCTCCGTCGACGACGAAGGATCGGGGCTGCGGTCTGTGGCGGTCCTTCAGGCGGTGGTACGCATGGCACCAGGCAAGCCCCTGGACTGCCTGCTCGATCGTGTCGAAGCAGGCAATACCCGGGATTGCCTCGAAGCGGTCGATGGCGGCCGCAGCTTCCATGTAGGGCCATGTGGCGATGGGCTTGAGGTTTCCCGACTCGCGCCTTGCCTCGGCGAAGGCCTTCTCGAGGTTCAGCTCGACGTGCAGCGGCGAGCTCGTCACGAAGAAAATGGCCATCACCCCGTCGATACCGGGCGACTTGAGAAACTCCGTGAGCGACAGCCGCCAGGCCTCCTCGTAGCGGCCGCCAAGCATGCCGATGGGCCAGATGTCGATGGGGTTCGAGACACGGACCCAGTCGGGAAGGCCCTTCAGGAGTTTCTCCCGGAGTCCGGACGGCATCTCCCCGAAGGTGAGGCCCAGCTCCTCGCAGGCATCGGCACACATGATGCCGCCTGCCCCGCTGACGGTGACGACGCCGATCCTGGGACCCTGCATCTCCCCGAGGACCGACAGGGCGTGGATGGCATCCCTCATCTCGACGCTCGTGCGGACGCGAAGGAGGCCGGCCCTCTTGAATACGGCGTCGAAGACCTGGTCTTCCCCCACGAGGGATCCCGAGTGGGACAGCGCTGCCCTGGCCCCCACCGTGCTGTGGCCCGTCTTGAGAACGATGACGGGCTTTTTCCGGCTCACCCGGCCCGCCGCTTCCAGGAACTCGGGGCCCCGCTTCAGGCCCTCCATGTGGATGACGATCACCTGCGTCTCGGCGTCGTCCCCGAGATAGTCAAGGGCGTCCGCGATGTCGACATCGCAGGAGTTGCCCACATCAATGGCCTTCCCGATGTCGCGCCAGGCGAGGTTGCGCGAGGCCACCTGGATGAAGCCCGTCTGCGCAATGAGGGAGACGGGCAGGAATCTTTCCGGGAAGGGGATCTCGACGAAAGCCGTGTTGAAATGGCTGTAGTTGTTGACGACACCGAGCGTATTGGGGCCCATGACGCGCACACCTGCCTCGCGTGCGCGCCGGGCGATCTGCTCCTGGAGCTCGCGCCCCCGCTCGTCGGCGTCGGCAAATCCCTGGCTGATGATGATCACTCGCCCGATGCCGGCCCGGATGCATTCTTCGAAGGCCGCCTGCACGCGGTCTCGACCCACGGAGATGACGGCCAGGTCGACCGTCTCGGGGATGTCGGCGACGGCGGGATAGACCTTCAATCCCAGGATCTCCCCGCCGGCAGGGTTCACGGGGTAGAGGCGGCCTTTGAAGCCGTATCGCAGCATCATCTCGGCGTTGTTGAAGGCGCCCGGGCCCGTCCTGCGGGGGGTTCCGATCAGCGCAACGGATGCGGGGTCCATGAACTTGTGCATCGGGAGCTCTCCTTGATTCTTTCCGGTGCTCACCCGCCTGTAGCAAAGGAGGGCAGGGGGACATTTATAAAGGAGGGACAGGTTGCGAAGGGCCCTGTGGCCGATCCCGGCTGTCTGCCGGAATCGGAGCCCCTGCTATGCAGAGGAACAGACCTGGTCCTTGCCCCGCTTCTTGGCCTCGTACATGAACCGGTCGGCCCGGTTGATAAAATCCTTCATGTCCTCGCCCGGCCGGTACCCTGCAATCCCGATACTCACGGTCTTGCTTTCCTCATAGCCCGGGATAGGGCGGAAACGCTCGGCGGCGAATTCCACCCGGATTCTCTCCGCCACGACCTCCGCCTGATCCCCCTCGGTTTCCGGCATGAAGACGGTGAACTCCTCGCCGCCGTAGCGGAAAGCCCAATCGGTTCTCCGGACGCATCGCTGGATGGTTGCCCCGATGCGCTCCAGCACGCGGTCGCCCTCCATGTGCCCGTAGGTGTCGTTGAAGTGCTTGAAGTCGTCGATGTCGAGGAGCAGCAGCGACAGGGGCCGCCCGTAGCGCTCGGAGCGCTCGATCTCGGCCTGGAGCAGATTGTAGAAATGGCGCTGGTTGTAGAGCCCCGTGAGGTCGTCGGTGATGCTCAGCTCCATGTAGCGCGATTCGCTCTGCCGCAGGGCCTCCTCGGTTTTCTTGTGCCCGTCGATCTCGCGCTGCAGGGCGTCGACGTGTGCCTGGATGCGGCCCGAGAGGACCGCGACGATCGCGGCGATGGCCATGAGCGCGACCCCCCGGATGCAGCCCTCGATCAGGGCCTGTGCGTTGCCGGGGAAGTAAAAGAAGACCAGCAGGAGGTAGACCATCACGAGGAACAGCGACAGCAGGAGCCCCCGCTCGCGATACTGATAGGATGCGATGAGGATGGGGATGTAGTAGAGGTGAACGAAGATGCCCGTGATGTCTTCCGAGAGGCAATACACGGAGACGAGGACTGCGATCACCGCCGTCGCCGCCGTGTAGAACTGCCAGTGCTTTTCGGTCAAGCTCCCCCCCTCGTTCCGAAACGCTCGTCAGCCGGCCAGGGCTTTTCTGATGGCTTCGGCCTCGAATGGCTTTCCGTGGGCAGGATAGATCATTCTGGCTCCTTGCGCAAGGAGCAGCCGCCAGCTTTCTCTCCGTGTCTTCATGTCCTCCGCCTCCCGACCCTGTCGGCATTCGTCCTGTCGGTCTTTCAGTACTCGGCAACGAGGATCATAGCAGCCAGCTGACTGCAATGTACGTCAGGATGTCTTCTATGGTACTCAGGATCGGCGTGGTGATCCCGCCGGAGGCCGTGTCGGTCCCTCCGCGGAGACCCTGGCGAAGCGCCTGGGCCGCGGATCCGGTGAGGATTCCGTAGAGGGTCGCGAAATCGGCATTCAAAAACGTGGTGGCGATGTAGGCGAGAAACCAGATGACGCCGTACTCGAAGAAATGATGGATGTGCGCGACCCCCGGGATCTTGTCGAGGGTGAAACCCAGGAAGGCGATGATCCAGAAGAGCCACAGGGTGCTGCCCAGCCAGTTGTTGCCCCCGTTGAGGCTCTTGTCGTCCTTGAAGTCGTAGACGACCTTCAGCAGGGCGATGCCGGGGGAGAGGGCGGAAACGGCGCTCAGGAGGTAGAGCTTGAGCTTCGATACGGGCTGCGCAGCCGGGCCGGGCGGGGAGGCAACCTCGGCGCCTGCCTGGGGAGCACCTGTCGGGGGGCCGGCCGTCCCGGAGCAGGCGGAAAGGCCCGCGCCGTGTATCAGCAGGGCTGCGCAGAGGATGACCAAAAGCAGGGGCCTCGTCATGATCTCTCTACGTCCTTCAGGGCATGTCCCTTTTTACGGTCTTCGTTCCATGTAGAGCTTCAGGGCCTCGGCGTTGTTGATCGTTCGTTCCGTAGAACTGTAGACGAACGTCACGCCGTTCTTGCCCATGGTCTCGACCAGCGCATTGACGCCCGCTTTGTTTTTGCCCAGCTCGGCGAAGTAGCGCTTCCTGAACTCGTCCCATTTGGCCGGGTCATGGCCGTACCATTTTCTCAACTCGTTGGATGGCGCGATGTCTTTCGCCCAGTGGTCGATCTTCGCCTTCTCCTTTGTGAGCCCCCGCGGCCAGAGCCGGTCCACGAGGATCCGCCGCCCGTCGGAGGCGGCCGGCTCGTCGTAAACTCGTTTAATCCTGATTTTCGTTTTCATCTCGATGCCCTCACGGATCCAATATCGACTGCGCCGGGGGAGTCGTGCGCACCTTGTTCCGGTTGTCGATCGTCTTCCTGTCGACGACCTTGCCCGCCTCGATTCGCAGGAAAACGTCGTACTCATAGATGGTCTGGTATCCCATGTGGACGTATTTGATCGGCTCGCCCCGGGGGATGCGCAGGGTTCCCGTGAACCAGTCCGCCTTCAAGGGCTTCGCTTTCCCTGGAAAAATCTGTTCGAATTCGACGGGGGCGGCCTTGCCCTCCTTGTCCCTCATCCAGGCCTTGATGTCCGTGAGATACAGAGTGTCCTCCCGTATCTCCCACGATGCGATGTAGCCCCGCCAGCAAGCCGTGTGGGGCGAGGCGAATTTTGGTCGGGGGTTGTCCCTGGTGAAATAGCTCTCCAGCGGGTCCGTGAAGAGAAACCCTTCCGTCCCCTCGTAAACGATCCGCTCGGGCACCTGTGCCGTCGGCCAGGCTGGCGAGGCGATCACAAGGACGAGTGCCGCGGGAAGGAGTACCGTAAACATGTGGCGAACGAAAGTCATCATCTACACTCCTGGGTTTTGTTTGGAGGTCAGTGCTTCTCCTTCCAGATCATGAAGGCCAGTCCGCCCGTCACGATGGCGCCGGGCACGCTGACCCAGAGGGGGACAACCCACCCGCCGACAACCAGTTCGAGTCCTGTCATCAGCCTGATGACGTGCAAAAGGGAGATCAGTCAAAAAATGCCGACGGCTATTTTGGTGAAAGGTTTCATGTCAACACTCCATTACTCCCTCCTTTGAAAAAGGAGGGCAGGGGAGGATTTTATTACCGCTTGAACGCTTCGACCAGCGAATCCATGTGCTCACCCTTCTTCAGGTACCGCACATTCACGAATCCCGCCTCCTCGAGCCAGGATCGGATCTCCTCGCAGGTGTACGTCGAGCCCCCCTCCGTGTTCACGAGCATGTTGACGGCGAAGATCGCCCCGTCTTTAGGCTCGGTGCGGTCGGGTTCCATGACGTGATCGCGGATGACGATACGGCCTCCGGAAACGAGCGCGTGGAAGACCTTCCGGAAGAGATCCACATTTTCCTCGGGGCTGTTCTGGTGGATGATGGCGGAAAGAAGCGCCAGGTCGTGACCGCCGGGCAGCTGATTTCTGTAGAAGTCCCCCGCCACGAGGCGGACCCGGTCCGTCACTCCCGCCTCGGCCAGGCGCTCGCGGGCCATCGGGATGACGGCGGGCCTGTCGAAAAGCGTTGCCTTCAACTCGGGGGCGGCCTTCAGAAAGGCGATGGTGTAGGTCCCCGAGGCGCCACCCACGTCGATCAGGTTCCTCGCCGGGCCCGGCTGGATTGCCGTCACGATTTTCTGCGCCAGGGGTGTTCCCACCACGTGCATGGCCCCGATGAAGGCGTGCAGTTCATCGGCTTCCCGAGGCTCCGATGCCGGGGGATCGGTCCAGCCCGCCCCCTTGACGATGCCCGTCAGGCCCGACCACATCTCCCAGAGATTGGCCGCATGAAGAATCATGGGGAGAACCGACCGGGGGCTCTTGTCGGTCAGGAACGGTGCGGCATCGGGGGCGGTGCGGTAGGTGCCGGCCTCCTTGGCAAGAAGACCCATGGCCGCCAGCGCATCCAGGAGGATGGTGAGGCCCCGGAGGTCGGCATGCAGCCTGTCGGCAAGGTCCCCTGCCGATGACGGCTCTTCTTCGAGACGGGTGAAGAGATTCATCTCGGCCGCGGACAGCAATATCCGGCTTTCCATAAACTGTCGGGCCAGTTTCAGCACGGTTTCGGGGGTGTCGTAGCTCATGTCAGATCCATTTTGCTGGACTCGAGATGTGTAAGTGTCCCTTATTTGGATTTCTTTTTCAAGATATGCGGCAATGGCATCATCCCTGCTAATAACAGGATCGTTGACAGAGGCTCATTGGTTTACCTCTATTTGGACGCTAAAAACCCCCTTGGGAGGGCTTCGGGCATGAAGTCATGGTTGCGCGCGCTTTTATTGCTGCTCTTTCTTTCGTTGTCTGTTACCGCCGCACAGGCACAGAACACGTTGCCCCGCGAAAATGCCGTCAAAGAGGCTGCAAAAAGTACTGCGGTGCCCAATTGCACGGGCGGCCAGGTGCTGGTGAACGGCGCCTGCCAGTGCCGCCCGAACTTCTACTGGAACGCCCGGATGAACCAGTGCCGCCCGGTTCGCACCTGCCCGCCGGGTCAGCACTTCGACCGGGAGTCGGACAACTGCGTGCAGGATGTGGCCTGCACGGGCGGCCAGGTGCTGGTGAACGGCGCCTGCCGGTGCCGCCCGAACTTCTACTGGAACGCCCGGATGAACCAGTGCCGCCCGGTTCGCACCTGCCCGCCGGGCCAGCACTTCAACCGGGAGTCGGATTCCTGCGTGCAGGATGTGGCCTGCACGGGCGGCCAGGTGCTGGTGAACGGCGCCTGCCAGTGCCGCCCGAACTTCTACTGGAACGCCCGGATGAACCAGTGCCGCCCGGTTCGCACCTGCCCGCCGGGTCAGCACTTCAACCGGGAGTCGGATTCCTGCGTGGCGAAATAGCCGTAACAGCAACCCGGCACTTCACAAGACCCTGTACCCCGCCTTCTTCCATCCCTCGACGCCGTCGAGAAGGGCCTTGGCGTTCGGGTAGCCCAGCCTGTTGTACTTCACCGCCTGACCGGCGGCCGTGTGCTCCTTCGTTCAAGCGCAGTAGAAGATGATCTCACGGTCCTTCGGCAGGGACGGAAGCAGGGCCTGGAACCCGGCAAAGGAGATAGCTCCCTCGAGCCGCATGGCCTTGAATTTCTCCTCTTCCTCGTAGCCGCAGACGAGAATGGCCTGACCGGCCTTGACCTTCTCGTAGGCCTCCTGGGGTGTGATGCGAACGGCCGGCATAACGTTTCCCTCCTTCGGCTTTACGTGAGCCAACTGATTTTCCTGATTACTCAACAGCCATCCCGATCTTCGCTTGACAGTCATTTCTTCTGAGCTAGCACTTTCAACTGCCTGTCCCACTCCTTGTTTGCGCCCTTCATGTACATGTCGTGAGGAATGATGGGCTTCTCGAGTTCCTCGCGCGTCGTCTCCGGGAGGCGCATATTCTGCACCACCTCTTGTCCCGCCTTCGCCAGGAGCTTTTTGTATTTCCAGATAAGGGGCTTCAGCATGAGGTGATCCACCTGGAGGATCTGCCCGGCGCCGCGGTAGATCTCAGCGATCACTTCGGAGTGGAAGTTCCTTGCGATCCTCTGGAAGAGCAGGCGCAAGACCTGGAAGTGCTCCTGCTCCGGGAAGCCGCAGTTGGAGATCACGGCGATCTTCTGGACCTTGTCGAAGCCCTTGACGTGGCGGTACTGGCCGTTTTCGTCTTTCTCGAAATAGGGGTCGGCCAGCGGGACGAGGCGGTCCATGAAGTTCTTCATGATCCCCGTGACGTTGTCCACATAGAGGGGGGTGGCGAAGACGACGATGTCGGCCGTCACGTACTTGCTGCGCAGCTCCGCCATGTCGTCCTTGATCACGCACTCGCCGGGCGTCTTGACCCAGCAGCAGAAGCATCCTGTGCAGGGTTTTATTTTCTTTTTGGCGAGAAAAATGTTTTCCGTCTCGGCACCCGCCTCCTGTGCTCCCTTCAGGAACGCCTCAACCATGAAATGCGTGTTGCCCTTCTCCGCCCGCGGGCTGCCGTTGAAGACCATGATTTTCATCGGGAGATCCTTGTCAAATTATAATTGCCGGGATGCGACCCCGTTGCCTTTAGGGTTTGTCAACTTTGTCAACAACGTCCCCGATCTTTCCCCTAGCCGTAAAAGATGCCTGTCGGATCGCGGTCCACTTCCCTGAGCAGCTCGTCGAAATCCGCGCTCGGAGCCAGGAGTGTGTAAAGATGCCACCGTGAGTTTCGGTCGGCGCAGTAGAGCGACCATTTCTTGTCCCGGGGGTTGAACCGGAATTGCGCGACGACACTATCCAGCCACTCGGAAGGCTGATCGAAGCGAGGTCTTTCAGTAAAAAGGGTGACATGACTGCCCCGGATCTTGAATCCAAACCGGATCTGATCCCGGACATGGGGCGGCACCTTCTGTGCGCAGTACTTTGTCAGTTTCGTTTCGACAAGCTTTCGTGTGAATTCCGGCAGGGGCATCTTCCTGGCCTTTCATTCGGTCTAGGCAATATGCAGAAG
>Ga0351877_1009_pt1 | contig 68151 bp, 56 predicted proteins | sample BONcelFGM3001D13_FD_206775 | JGI IMG/M metagenome (GOLD analysis project Ga0351877, IMG submission 206775) | Enriched cells from coal bed in the Powder River Basin, Montana, United States - BONCAT cells FGM rep3 HSBNCT.FGM.300.1.D13 ...
TTTTTGCCCACAACGGTCTCCCAGTTGGCTTTGGTACCCCGGTTGATCGTTACAAACTCACGTATGGTAGTGTTATCGCCAATTCTGACAATGGTTTCTTCACCGGCATATTTAAGGTCTTGTGGAATGGCAGAAATAACAGCACCGGGAAAAATCCGGCAATTCTTTCCGATTCGTGCTCCTTCCATAATGGTAACATTGGAGCCGATCCAGGTGCCTTCTTCAATAATGACATTCTTTTCGATGTTCACAAAAGGTTCAATGACCACATTGCTGGCTAATTTTGCCTGTGGATGGACGTATGCTAGGGGCTGATTCATAGGTCTTGGTCTGGAATTATTGTTTCTTGGTGATTTGTGCCATGAGGCGACCTTCGGTGACTACCTTGTCGCCTACATAAGCCACCCCGCGCATATTGCAGATACCGCGCCTGATGGGGGCTGTGAGTTCAAGGGAGAAAATGATGGTGTCGCCGGGAACAACTTTATGGCGGAACCTTGCATCTTCGATTTTCAGGAAATATGTGATGTAGTTTTCGGGGTCGGGGACCGAGTGCAGGACAAAAATACCTCCCGTCTGCGCCATGGCTTCAATCTGCAACACACCGGGCATGACCGGCTCCTGCGGAAAATGACCTACAAAATAAGGCTCGTTCATGGTCACATTCTTGAGTCCGATGATATGGTCACTGCTTATTTCCAAAATCTTATCAATAAGCAAAAAGGGTGGCCTGTGAGGCAGTATCCGTTGGATCTGCATCACATCATACACCGGTTCCTTATACTGGTCAAAAGGTGGTAGTTTGATCATGCTGGCAGGTTTTATCTGTTGTTTGATTAACTTGGCGAATTCGGTATTGGCTAAATGTCCTGGTCTGTATGCAGTTACGTGACCTTTAATTCTTTTGCCCAACAAACTTAAATCGCCCACCACATCAAGGAGTTTGTGGCGTGCGGGTTCGTTGTCAAAATGTAAATCGAGGTTGTTCAGAATACCCTCATCTTTTACCTTCACTTTGGGTTTGTTGAACAGTTCTGCAAGGTAGTCCAATTGTTCCTGACTAACTTTCTGGTTCACAAAAACGATGGCATTGCTCAGGTCGCCTCCCTTAATAAGGTTGTTTTTCAGCAGAAACTCAAGTTCGTGCAGGAACACAAATGTACGGCAGGGGGCTATTTCTTCGGCGAATTGATCCAGTGATTCCATTGTTGCGTGCTGCACATTCAGCACTTCGGTATTGTAATCAATGTGAACATCAACCCTATAGCCGTCGTAAGGCACCACTTTGAGCTCAAAGCCCTTTTCAACGTCTTTGTAATTTAGTTCACGCTCAATTACAATGTATTGCCGGTCGGCATTCTGTTCCTTTTTTCCGGCCTGTTTCAGAGCTTCCACAAAATAGCGTGCACTTCCATCACGGATCGGGATTTCCTCCATATCGAGTTCAACCAGCACATTGTCAATTCCCATTCCGGTGAGTGCCGAAAGCACATGTTCGATAGTATAGACTCGTGCACCCTCGTGGCCGAGTGTGGTACCGCGTGCTGTATCAACAACGTAGTCTACCAGAGCTGGAATAAGTGGCTTTTGCGGATGATCAACCCTTTGAAACTGAACACCGTGGTTTTCAGGGGCAGGTTTAAAGGTGAGTGTTCCATGCTGACCTGTGTGCAGGCCTGTACCTTCAACACTTACAGCATGGAGGATGGTACATTGCTTTTCGGGCATAGTTTGGTTAAGGGCTTTGGGCTGATTCGGGTTCAAATTTCGGCAAATGTAAAAAAAATACCTTCAATCCGTCAGATTCAGGCACCTGATGACTGTTCCAACTTCTTCTCCAGCGCTTTGATGCGATCCGACATCTGTTCCAGGCGTTTCATATACACGATAACTCTTTTGTACTCGCTCAATGGCATAACCGGAGAGCCCATATACACCTGATCTTTTTCGCGAAGGCTGCTGCCCACACCTGATTGTGCGGCCAGCTTCACTCCGTCGGCAATGCTCAGATGGCCGGCAAGGCCGACTTGTCCGCCAAACATACAGTCACGACCGATTTTTGTTGAGCCGCTGATTCCTGTCTGCGCAGCAACTACTGTATTCTCGCCAATCTCCACATTGTGTGCAATCTGTATCAGGTTGTCGAGTTTCACACCCCTTCGGATGATGGTCGAACCTAATGTTGCCCTGTCAATAGTTGTGTTCGCACCGATGTCAACATAGTCTTCGAGAACCACATTGCCGGTCTGGGGTACTTTTCGGTACTCATTGCCGGCCTGCGGGGCAAAGCCAAATCCATCGCTTCCCAGCACCGATCCGGCATGGATGGTACAATGTGCACCGACTACGGTTCCGGCATACAACTTCACACCCGGATAGAGTACTGTGTCGTCTCCAATAACACAATCATCTCCGACATACACTTGCGGATAAATTTTTACCCGGTTTCCAATGCTGGCCCTGTCACCTATAAAAGCAAACTCGCCTAAATAAATATCCTCGCCACAGGAAGCTGATTCTGAAACAAATGCAAGAGCAGAGGTGCCCTTTTTGTCGTATCTGAAGCGGTTGTAAAAATCAAGAAGTGTGGCAAAAGCAGTGTAGGCATCTTTTACCCTGATCAGAGTGGCACTTACAGGCTTTTCAGGTTGAAAATCCTCATTCACAAGCACAATTGATGCTTTGGTGCTATAAATGTATGAGGTGTATTTAGGGTTGGCCAGAAAACTCAGCTCACCTGGCTTCCCTTCCTCAATCTTTGCCACATTCGAAACTGAAGCATTCGGATCGCCTTCTACCCTACCTTGTATTAATGTCGCTATTTGTTCGGCAGTAAAGTGCATGCGGTTGTTTTGGCGTGCAAGATACATTTTTTTCAAACATTGTGGTTATTGGCCGGAAAGGCTGCAGGATAGTCTTATCAACTTAAGCAGCTTTGTGTTTTAGCTATTGCACAAATTGCCACAAAGACACAGTTTGAAAACCAAAAAAAAAGGAAAAGATTATTGTTTGACTTTAATTGTAGTTTTGTGTCGCAAATTGTCAAACCCATCACAAAATGACCCTTTTACTGGTTTACCTGTTTACTGCATTGATTATTTCATTCCTGTGTTCCATCATGGAATCGGTGCTGCTTTCCACGCCTGTTACCTTTTTGAAGATGAAACTGGAGAAAGGAAAAGCCGGTGCAGCAATCATGATCAGCCAAAAGAAAAAAATTGGCAGGCCCCTGTCTGCTATTTTATCGCTCAACACAGTTGCACACACTGTTGGTGCTGCAGGTGTGGGGGCCGAGGCAGTGAAACTGTTTGGTGATGCCTATTTTGGTTTGATTTCTGCCATTCTGACGATTCTCATCCTTGTATTCACTGAAATTATACCCAAAACCATCGGTGCCCGCTATTGGAAAAACCTGGCAATAGTTTCGGGGCAGATCATTCAGTGGATGATTTGGTTCACATGGCCGTTAGTTTTCGTTTCGTCCCTGATCACCCGTATGATATCGGGCAAAGGCAACGATCCTTCAGTGAGCCGCGAAGAAATCTCCATTATGGCCAATATCGGGACCGAAGAAGGGCTTTTTGCCGAAAAAGAAAACCTCATTATCCAGAACCTGATTAGGCTGCGCACCGTGAAGGTGTCTGAAGTGATGACCCCTCGTGTTGTTTTAGCTATGGCTGATGAAAACATGAAACTGGATGATTTTCTTAAAAACAAGGAATACCTTCGTTTCTCACGCATCCCTGTTTATGAAGGAAAAGAAGAAAACATCACAGGTTATGTCCTTCGTCAGACAGTATTCGAAAAGCTGGCCGAAGATAAAGACAACCTCCGGCTGAAAGATATCAGGCGTGATGTGTTGTTTATCCCATCCACAAAACCGTTGTTGGGTGTGTGGGAATATCTGCTGGAAAAAAAGGAACACATGGCTATGGTGGTGGATGAATATGGCGGCCTCGACGGAATTGTCACCATGGAGGATGTTATCGAAACACTGCTGGGCTTCGAAATTGTTGATGAAAAAGACACGATTGCCGACATGCAGCAATATGCCCGCGAAAGATGGAGGCTCAGACAGGAAAAATACTCCCTCCTCGACAAAATCAATACGGTTACGTAAGTCATTGTATATTTTCTTGCTTACGAAGCGATTAATAAATGTCAGAGCAAATTCTATAAAACTGCCCGTTCAGTCTTTCCTTGTCAGATTTACCTGAATAAGTCAACATTTTTTTTTTCTTTTGACCATTAAGGTGTCCTTTTTTCATGGAGCAAAATAAGTTCTCTTTCTAAATCAAAATCTATTCAACTATGAAAAAGCTTTTTCTGTCACTGCTACCCATTCTGTTTGTGTTGCATTTTTCTTCCTGCAAAAAAGACCCTGTTGCTACCGGCATTGACAGACAATTGTTCGAAATGGCCGGCGAAACTCAAGGTTTCACCTGGTTTAAATACAGTAATGCTTTTCTGCCCAAAAGCAGTGGTTCGGGACATCCTCAGGCATTGTTGCGCACCCGCTTCAACGCTGAGGCTGCTACCATGCTGGATGAAAACGGAGCAGTAATACCTGATGCTTCTTTTCCTGAAGGATCACTGATTGTGAAAGAACTGCACGACAAGGAAAACAGCCTGTCACGTTATGCCATACTTTATAAAGACAGCGGGAATGGTTCAGCCGACAACCGGGGATGGGTTTGGGGGTATATCAATGCTGACGGCACCGTTTCCATAAGTGCATCAAAAAAAGGGAGTTCGTGTATCAACTGCCACCTTCAGGAAGGCAATATTGACTATACATTGATGAATAAATTTTTCCCCTGAACAGCCCAGCATAGCTATCTTACGATTCAGCAAGGAACTGTTTCGGGCAGCAAAGGAAGTGCTTGGTAACAGGAACTGACAGCACCGAAATATTCAGCTGATCGGATGCCTGCTGAATATCCACAAGCCTTCCATCCTTGTAAACGATGTTGATTCGCGCCTGGCCGGGATGGTAGGCATGGTTGGATGTTGTGTTATGGATCAGCAAATAACCAGCTTCTTCGGCACCTAAACCAAACTTTTTCATTATTTTTTGAAGAATCAGTCCGGTTTTGGATTCGGGAAACGCATCATTTTGAAGGATCACCCCAAACAGATTCCTGTTGACTATGCTTTGGCTCAAGTAAGACAACACTTTATCCGGATGATGCTGCCATACCTTAAGCGCCGTAAAAATATCAAAATCGTCAAGCTGAGCAAAATTTCTCATGGTTTCCTGATCTAATCCGCCGTTCTCACCTTCAAAGTCAGAAAGAAAATAAGCAAGTGAAGGTGTGGCAAACAACTGATGTCCTCCGCGGCTCAGCTGCCGGGCTCGCTTTAAGGCGTTGAGCAGCATAAACTCAGCCGACAACACCGTTTTATGCAGATACACTTGCCAGTACATAAGTCTGCGGGCAATAATAAACTTTTCGACCGAATAAATACCTTTGGCTTCCACAGCCAGCTCATCATCAATTACCTCAAGCATGGTTATCAAGCGCTCGGCATTTATTGCGCCTTCGGAAACCCCCGTAAAAAAACTGTCCCTTTTCAGGTAGTCAATCCTATCCATATCCAACTGGCTCGAAACCAACTGATGCAGCACTTTCTTCGGATACACACCTTTGAAAATATCTCTGGCCATGCTGAGTTTACCACCGAACTGACTGTTGAGCTCTTCAATAAAACGCAGGGAAAGTTGTTCATGCGACAAGCCCCTGACAATGGATTGCTCGAGTGTGTGTGAATAGGGCCCATGACCGGTATCATGCAGTAATATGGCAATACAGGCTGCCTGCGCCTCTTCATTGGTTATCGTGTGGCCTTTGGATCGGAGCACATTTATGGCATGCTGCATCAGGAACATGGCTCCCAGACTGTGGTGGAAGCGTGTGTGCAGCGCCCCGGGGTACACAAGATGCGTCAGTCCCAACTGTTTGATACGCCTGAGTCGCTGAAAATAAGGATGTTCTATCAAATCGAAAATCAATTCATCCGGTATAGAAATAAAACCGTACACCGGATCGTTGAATATTTTCTTCTTGTTCTGACGCAAATACGGCATAGAAATTGTTAACTTTGTTGTGCTTCATTGAAGCTGCAAATGCTTCTCCAATAAAATAAACACAAAAGTATCAGAATTATCGTCAACGTCTTTACCCATTTATAAACTAATAAACCAATTATGGAAAAGGTCAGAATTTTATGGGCCGACGATGAGATTGATATGCTGAAGCCCCACATAATTTTTCTCGAGCACAAGGGATATGATGTAACCACGACCAATAACGGTCGCGACGCACTCGAACTGATCAGGGAGCAGAATTTCGACATTGTATTTCTCGACGAAAACATGCCCGGAATCTCCGGTATTGAAACCCTTGAGAAAATCAAATCGGATTATCCCGGACTTCCTGTAGTGATGATTACCAAAAGTGAGGAAGAATCTATCATGGAGGACGCTATCGGCTCCAATATTGCCGACTATCTGATCAAACCCGTCAAACCCAATCAGATCCTTTTGTCGCTCAAGCGTAATCTTGAAAACAAAAAACTCGTCAGCGAAAAAACAACCCTCGGCTACCAACAGGAGTTCAGGAATATTGGCCTTGAGATTGGCAACCAACTTACTCATTCCGAATGGATTGATATTTATCGCAAACTAGTCAGGTGGGAGATTGATCTGGATAAGTCAAATGATGATGGAATCATGCAGGTGCTGCACATGCAGCAGGACGAAGCTAACGCAGTGTTCAGCAGGTTTATCGAAAAAAACTACATTAACTGGGTAAACGGGCGAAGTTCCGACAGGCCGGTTTTATCGCATACTGTATTCCGCGATAAAATTCTGCCCCGTATTGATTCAACTGACAAACCTTTGTTTGTGCTGTTGGTTGACAACCTGCGTTACGACCAATGGAAAGCCATCCAGCCCCTTATTGAAGAATTCTTCAGGGTTGATAACGATGAGATGTATTACAGCATTTTGCCCACCACAACACAGTATGCACGAAATTCCTTTTTTGCGGGACTGATGCCTTCTGAAATCCGCAAAAAATACCCGAAGTACTGGACAGATGAAGAAGATGAGGGCACCAAAAACCAGTTTGAGGCTGAGCTTCTGGGTGAACAACTCAGGAGGTTTGGAAAGGACATAAAGTATTCATACAACAAAGTTCTGAACCTTAATGCAGGAAAAAAATTAGTCGAAAACCTCCCTAACCTTATGGGCAACAAGCTGAATGTGATCGTGTACAACTTTGTGGACATGCTTTCACATGCCCGTACCGAGTTGGAAATGATACGCGAGCTGGCCAAGGACGAATCTGCCTATCGGTCATTGGTGTTGTCGTGGTTCGAACACTCTTCACTGTTTGAGATTGTGCGCTTTGTCGCCCAAAAGAAATGCGAACTGATTATAACAACAGATCACGGCTCGATCCGCGTAAAAAACCCGGTTAAAATACTTGGCGACAGAGAAGTGAATACCAACCTGAGGTATAAATACGGACGCAACCTTAACTACAACCCACGCGAAGTGTTTGAAGTGCGCGACCCTGAGAGTGTTTTTCTGCCAAGGATAAATGTAAGCACATCCTTTGTCTTTGCCCGTGCCGGCGATTTTTTTGCTTACCCCAACAACTATAATTATTACGTGAATTATTACAGGAACACGTTCCAGCACGGAGGAATTTCGCTGGAGGAGATGCTTATTCCTTTGATTTACCTGAAACCAAAAGGATGATTATTGAAGTTAATAACACCTCGGAACTGACCACGGCAGCTTCATTGCTGATCGGCCATTATGGCGACAAAAGAGTATTTGCATTTCACGGCATTATGGGAGCAGGAAAAACCACTTTTATCAAGGCTGTTTGTAAACTTCTCGGTACCACTGATGAAGTAAACAGCCCAACATTCAGCTTGATAAATGAATATGGCACAAACTTATACGGGCCCTTATACCACTTCGATTTTTACCGGATCAACAAAATAGAAGAAGCATATGATATCGGTTATGAGAATTACTTTTACAGCGGTAATTACTGTTTTGTTGAATGGCCCGAAAAGATCGGGCAACTTTTACCTCACGATTGCGTAAAAGTATTCATTGAAGTTGACGAAAGCGATCAGAAAAGGATCCTGAACGTCACTGTCTGACCAATTTTCAACAAAGTCAAAACATATGGGCGACAACAATCCGTATCACATCAGGATAGGCAGTTCGGGCGAATACCTGCCAAAAGAAGAAAGAGTAGATACCCTTTGGAAAAAGAACAGCCAAAGCATAGGGATTCCGCGTGAAACCTCAGCCAACGAAAACCGTATTGCCCTTATACCCGATGCAGTGAAACTTCTTACTTCACACGGACACCGCGTTGTTGTTGAGAAAAATGCCGGTCTAAATGCACATTTTTCTGACCACCAGTATTCAGAAGCCGGAGCTGAACTTACTGACGACACTGCGGCTGTTTACCAATGCGATATCATATTAAAAATTGCCCCTCCCTCAGAGGAAGAGATTCAGCTATGTGACAAAAGAAGGAGCCTGATTTCGATTCTGAATATGCCTATGCGCAGCAAGGAGTATTTTCAGAAACTCATGAGCCACCGTTTAACGGCTCTTGCTTTTGAGTGGATTCAGGACAAATCAGGTGGCCTGCCTATCAAGCGTTCGATGAGTGAAATCATCGGGAACGCATCCGTAATGATAGCCGCAGAATACCTGTGTCATCCAGAATACGGCAAAGGCCTCATGCTTGGTGGTTTTCCTGGTCTGGCCCCCACATCAGTGGTTATCATTGGCGCCGGAACCGTGGCTGAATATGCCGCAAGAACTGCCCTTGGCATGGGTGCCTCAGTAAAAATCTTCGACAATTCTGTGTACAAGCTACGGAATTTGCAGACTTTGGTGCACAGCAGACTCTACACTTCGACCCTGAAGCCCGAACTTATCGGTTCGGCTTTACAAACCGCCGATGTTGTCATTGCTGCAAAACATAGTCCTTCAGGCCTGGCTTCCTGTCTGATCACCAGTGAAATGGTCAGCAACATGAAAGAAGGCTCTGTAATCATTGATGTGAGCATTGACCAGGGAGGATGCTTCGAAACTTCAAAACCCACAACGCACCAATACCCGGTGTACAGAAAATCAGGAGTTACACATTACTGTGTGCCCAACATCGCTTCAAAAGTTCCACAGACAGCCTCCACTTCCCTTTCTAACTTTTTTGCCCCGGTATTACTTGAAGCTGGTGAATGCGGCGGATTGGACAACCTGCTGAAGATCAACCGACCGATAAGCAAAGGCGTTTATGTGTACAACGGAACCCTTACCAACGAGCAAATAAGCAAAATACACGATCTGCCCTTTCAGCACCTGGAACTGATGTTGGCTGCATACTTCTGATCCCTGAACAGCTTGTTGGCAGCATAAACTATGACCAATGAAGATTCAGGGATTCCTGATGCGGTAACCGGCATCTTAGTTTCATTACATTTGTCCGATTAATAACCTATACCTTCAAGGATGACAAAATCATGGTTTACGGGAAACGAAGCCCATACCAAACTCACAGAACTGTTGTCGCAAACCGTTTCTGCCAAACAGCGATTGGTAATCCTGACGGATGAAAACACCCGTGAAAAATGTCTGCCACGCTTCCATGAGCTCACAGGAAATATTGCTACCGATGCTGATTGCATCAGTTTTCCCCCGGGGGAAGCAAGCAAAACCCTGCACACTGCGACCAATATCTGGTCGGAACTCACACGAATGAAAGCCGACAGAGAAACTTTTCTCCTGAACCTTGGCGGAGGGGTGGTAACCGATATGGGAGGTTTTGTTGCCTCCACATTTAAAAGGGGCATCAGGACAATTCATGTACCAACAACCATGATGGGGATGACTGATGCTGCAATTGGTGGCAAAACAGGTGTTGACTTCCAATATCTTAAAAACATCATCGGCACCTTCTATCAGCCGGTTGCTGTGTGTATCATGCCCGAATTCCTGAAAAGTCTGCCCGAGAATCACTTGATTCAAGGTTATGCAGAGGTATTTAAATATGGTTTTATCAAAAATCCTGACCTGCTTCAGGCACTCCCCCATGATCCGGCAAAGACAGAAGAAATAATTCGCCAGTGTGTTCAAATAAAAACTGAAATAACAGATACCGACCCGCTTGAAAAAGGCCCGCGCAAACTCCTGAATTTTGGCCATACAATAGGCCATGCCTTTGAGTCGTTCGCTTTGGAGCATGATATTGAACTTCTTCACGGCGAAGCAGTTGCTGCCGGAATGCTTTGTGAATTATACCTGTCGGCCCAATTGCTCGGACTCAACCCTAAAGTATTGAAGAACTACCTCATGACCTGGAAACAATATTTCCCTGCTTTAGTCATCAACCAGGAACATTATGATGAACTGCTGGGTTATGTTGCTCAGGACAAAAAAAACCTGAACCAAAGAATTCTCTTAACCCTGGTGCAATCGCCCGGAAAAGTCGTGTACAACATTCCGGTTGAAACCCATTTGATTATGGACAGTTTTAATTATTATCGCTCGGTTACCGAATGAAAACCACACTAGTTCCTTTGTCCCATCCTCCGGCAGGAAGCGTAAACCTTCCGGCAGGGAAAAGCGAACATAATCGCTTGAGAATGATTCAGGCATATGCAGGCGAAAGGATTGAATTGCTTCATCCCTCAGATTCTGCCGACAGTCTTCTGCTTGATCACCTGCTTGATGAGATTTCAACCTCAGATGGAGCCTCCTCCGGAACCGTAGTACTCAACTGCAACAATGCAGGAACAGTTCTCAGGTTTTTGCTCACCTTTATCAGTCAAAAACAAGGAAAATGGATGCTGACAGGTTCTGCAAGAATGCTGGCAAGGCCGATTGGTGCACTTGTGGATGCCTTAATAGATCTTGGCGCCAACATTTCATATTTGGGAAACATTGGGTATCCGCCTCTGCTGGTTCAGGGAGATCGACTTGAGGGAGGCGCAGTAAGGCTTGATTCGTCGCAAAGCAGTCAGTTTGCAAGTTCGCTTATGCTTGCAGCACCGATGTTCAAAAAAGGCCTTGAAATAAGTTTTACGACCCCTCCTTCATCAGCTTCATATATCCAACTCACGGCCAGCCTTATGAATAGTTGTGGTGCAAGTGCAACATTCACGGACAACCGGATTTTCATTGCGCCAAAACCCTATGTCGGTTGCCAGGCCAAAGTTGGCAGTGACTGGAGTGCGGCAGCATTCTGGTACGAATTGCTGGCGATTAGCCGGGTTGGCGAACTATTGTTGCACGGCCTCGACATGAATAGTCCGCAGGGTGACCGCATCATTGCAGACGTGTTTACGCATCTTGGTGTCGAAACTTTTAATCATCAACAGGGTGTACTAATCAGGGCAACAGGCAGGCACTCTGATTCGTTCGAAGTTGATGTACATCATTATCCTGATCTGTTTCCGGCACTTGCTGCTACCTGTGCTGCCCTTCAAATCCCTTCAACGTTTAGCGGTATTTCCAACCTGCGTATCAAGGAGTCGGACAGGATACTTGCCATGAGATCCGAATTGGCCAAACTTGGGTATACTCTGCAGGAAATTAACAAGAAAGTTTACATTTCCGGAACACACATTCCTCAAGATGTTAATGAGTTTCATCGCCTTTGCAGTTGGGATGACCACCGTATCGCAATGGCATTGGCGCCATTAACCCTGGTTTCCGGACCGATAGAAATAGATGGTTCAGAAGCAGTTGTAAAATCGTATCCCGGTTTCTGGAGTCAATTGAAAGCTTCCGGGGCCATTGCAGTTTCATGAAAGTTCACCTAATGCTGGCTGTTTTTGGCAAATAATGCTTTCAATCATCATATTTTATAATTTTGCACAATCAAGCACTAATGATGACGGTTGATCTGTTCATACCCTGTTTTGTTGATCAGGTATATCCTGAGACGGCCATGAATATGGTGAAAATCCTAAACCGTGCAGGTGTTGACGTTCACTACAACCCCGAGCAAACCTGTTGCGGCCAGTTTGCCTTCAACAGCGGATTCTGGGATGAAGCAAAGGAATTAGGCAATAAATTTATCAAGGATTTTCCAAATGATCGTCCGGTAGTAAGTCCATCAGCTTCCTGCACCGGATATATCAGGAACTATTACCACGAATTGTTTCACAACACCGGAAACCACCTTGAATACAAAAGATTAGTGCGAAACACATTTGAGCTATCCGATTTCCTTGTTAACAAACTTAAATTTACTGATTTCGGAGCAGAGTTTCCCCACAAGGTAACTTTTCATGACAGTTGTGCCGGCCTTCGTGAATATGGGTTGAAACAGGAGGCCAGAATATTGCTTTCGAAAGTTAAAGGTCTTGAATTGGTTGAAATGAAAGACACCCACGTTTGCTGTGGTTTTGGCGGCACGTTCTCGGTAAAACATGAACCGATTTCTTCGGCAATGGCAGAGCAAAAACTGTTGAACGCCCTAGACAGCGGTGCCGAGTTTATTGTGTCAACCGACCTTTCGTGTCTGATGCATCAGGATTCGTTTGCACGAAAGCAGAAGATGAACATCCGCACCATACACTTGGCAGATGTATTGGCTTCAGGTTGGTAAGCCCTTAGTCGCAAAAAGCTCCGTCAGCAATCCACAAGCCTTTCACCGTAATATTCAATGATCCTGAAATGTTCATGGGATGCTTGCTGAACACTGATTCTATTTCGGCAACGTCTTTTCCTTTAATTACCAGAAATCCATCTGCCTGACTTGTATCCCAACCCTCGTATACCAATTGGATGGATTCGGTGTTTCTGGCCATGAATTCACGGTGTGATTTCTGGATCTGGAAATCATCTTTTCTTCCTGCTGCCGGTGTTATCCGAACAAACACCATTGATATCATTTCCGCATTTTCGTGCACCTGACAGATATATCCTTTTGCAGGTGTATAAGGAGTTATTTTATAGTCGAATCGCGAAGCCTTGACTGCAGGATCGGATGCAACAGCGCGCCCGGCCTCATCAGCTGAGTAGCTTTGTAAAACAAACAAACCTCCGCCGCCTTCAAACGGCCCTGCCGCCAACAAAACACCCTGGTTGTTTAGCTGCCTTATGTGCGCCATATGTTCCTTCTGTATCTGGTTGACCATTTCCTGGCTCAGTGCGGGCTTATCAGCCTTGCTGATCAGTTCAACCAAGTAAAGAGACTGCGCCCGTACCATACCGGCAGACATTGCGACAAACCACACCAGGAATGTGAAACTTAATACCTTTTTCATTGTTAATCAGTTTTGGGTTGATGACGTTGCGAAGATAAAAAAACTTACTCTCCCAGAGCAAATTTGAAGAGGCAATCTGATTTTTGATGTCTTTTTATAAAAAATGTTGGTTATAATTTAATACTAACCTTTTATGACCTTTCCAACAAGCCAAAGAACATGGGACAAACTTATCCTCATTCTGGTTACCTTTGCAGCCTTTATCCCTTAACCTTTGGAATCGTCCGTAACCTATAAGCGAATCTGGGAAGTAGCCTACCCGATCATACTGGGGAGTGTGGCACAGAACCTGATCAATGTAACCGACACCGCTTTTTTGGGAAGGGTTGGTGAAATTGAACTGGGGGCCTCAGCTCTGGGTGGGATGTTTTATTTTGTACTGATCATGCTTGGCATGGGTTTCGGAACGGGCACACAGATTGTTATTGCCCGCCGCCTTGGCGAAAAAAAGCATGGTGATATCGGTTCAACCTTCAACCACGCCCTGTATTTTATGGTGCCTCTGGCAATGGCTTGTTTCCTGCTTATGTTTTTCTTCTCTTCCGCAATACTGAGGCCTGTAGTTGAGTCGGATGCCATCTACTCCGCTACCATGAAATATGTTGATTACCGGATGTATGGTATTTTCTTCGCCTTCGGACAGGTGCTTTTCAGGTCGTTTTTTATTGGGATTGCCTATACCAAGGTTATTACCTGGAGCACACTTGTAATGGCTGCTGTTAATATAATTCTTGACTACGCCCTGATTTTCGGCCACTGGGGTTTTCCTCAGATGGGCATACAGGGCGCTGCTTTAGCCTCAGTGATTGCTGAATTTTCAGCTGTTGTGTACCTGCTGATTTATACAAGCCACAAAAATTTCAAAAAACAATATAAGCTGTTCAGGCTGCAAAAACCCGACATGATACTCTATGGCCGCTTGCTGAAACTTTCGGCACCTATCATGCTGCAAAACTTTCTTTCGCTTGGGGTTTGGTTCGCATTTTTTCTGTTCGTGGAAAAACTTGGCGAACAGGCTCTGGCCATTTCAAACATCATAAGAAGTATTTATATCGTTCTGATGATACCAGTCTGGGGCTTTGCAGCAGCGGCGAATTCACTGGCAAGCTACCTTATTGGACTGGGCAAACCAGATGAAATTTTCAGGCTCCTCAAACGCATCATACTAATGTGTGTGGGTGGTGTGTCAGCATTTGTCCTTCTGAGCCTGATTGTGCCCGAGGCAATCATTTCTGTGTATACCAATGACCCAGCCCTGCTCCAGGGTTCAGTACCGGTGCTGTTTGTGGTGAATTTTGGCGCGCTTACCATAGCTGTGGGCTTTATCCTGTTCAATGGGGTGCTGGGCACCGGCAAAACGCACATCTCGTTTCTGATTGAACTGATCGTTTTAACTGTTTATCTGTTGTTTGTATATGTTGCAGTGAATCGTTTTCAGGCCAACGTAACACAGGTATGGGTTTCTGAAATTGTTTATGGTATATTGCTCGCCCTGCTATCGTGGCTGTACTTGAAAAAAGGCCGATGGTCGGCAGCAGGGGTCTGACCGTCAATTCATCCGGTAACAATACACTTCTTTTCCAGAATAAGTCAGCATGATAATCCGGCTGGTTCTGCCAAAGGTGCCGATGTCAAATGGGTTACCTTGTGCGAGGGCTGCATCAAGCAGTATGCGGTCGTTGTTTGAAATAAGGTAAATATTCTCGCTCTGATCAGGATAAATAACCAGGTATCTTTTAGAACCAATATTGAGAAAATAAGGCTTTGTATTTACCGCAAAGGCAAACTGCTGCTCGTAAACCTTTGATTTGAAGCGGTCAAAAACGATAAGCCTGTTTCCATCAATGAACATAAAATCAGCAGCATTATTCAGGCTGAAATCTTCATAAAGAAAGTAATGATCGGGGCTAAAATCACCAAAATCAGTAGTGGATATCAATCCGTTGCTATTGATGTAAAACAGTTTTCCGCTTTTGTCGGTTGAAATAATGATGCCCTTTGAATTGGTCTTGTTCAGATAAAAGCTGCTGTTCACCGACCGCTCAACACTGCCTTTCAGGCTCATACGTATGTTACCTGACCTATCTGCGACCCTGATATCAGAATTTATGTCCGTAAGCATCAAATAATCACGACCTCCAACCACCAGATGCTCAACCGGAACCACCATAATATCGTTAGTCCGCGGAAATTGCCAGTCAGGCGATGGACGTCCCCTGAACGAAAAACTATGAACGGCCTGATCGGTGCATGGAACCACGATCTGGTAGTCGGCCCAATCTTTGTCGAAAACGACTGTTACACCTGCTGTTGCCTGAGGATTTAATTGAATTGGAAAGCCCGGGAATGGTCTGCCGTTCAGGTCAAGCATAAAAATCTGACCTGTTGTATTGAACATGATCGCGAAATCTTCCTGATTGCCGGCTTGAACTGCCACAACATCGCCAAGCACAGCGCCATCAGCCTGAAACTTCCTGATCAGCTTGCCATTGTTCGAAAAGAGATAGATTTTATTATTAACATCCTGAATGACTACAACATATTCATCTGTCTTAGGATTTGTGAGAATCCGGGGTTTTCCAACTGCAGTTGATTCAAGATCGGCCTTCCATTCAATCAGGCTTTCTTCTTTGTAGTCAGGGTTGTGCTGCAGATGAATGCTCACATAAATCAGGTCTTTTAACCCGGATAACTGTAGTGACAAACCGCCGAAATCATTTAGCAAACCCTTCCCAATACCAAGATTCCCGGCAACAGAAGCAGTCAGAAATCTTCTGACAATTTCAGATGACTCCCGAACATTCATGTATAAAATAAGATTGGATTGATCCGTGAGGTGGTTTGCGAACTGCCTGAAATTATCACTGCTGGCCAATGTCCGGTCCTGACCCTGCAGCCTGACAATAAAATCAAGTGCTTCTTTGCTGTCACTAAAAAAGTAATATGTCCCCGAAGTAACGCCCCAACCAGAAGTGTTTGTGAAAAGATTGCTGGAAAAGAAAGACTTAAAGAAACCTATATTGTTCATCTGATGCACCAGACCATCAGCTATTTGCTCCGGGTTGCCCTGAATAAATCCATGAAGGCTCAGCCATTCTTTAACCTGAAGCTGATCCTGACATCGAAATACATACACAGGAACTGAACGATCATCCAGATTCATCCTTAACAGCGAAATTTCGGTGTCGAGCAGGCTGAGAAAAGGTTCTCTGGCCCATGCCATGCTGTCCTTGCTTCCGGATGCATCCACGGCTTCATAATGCGACGAAAACAATGCGGCAGAAGTATGCATTAACCCGACCGTATTTGAGGGAAGCACTGAATAAATACCGGGCACATGCCCTTCCTTGCCTGCTATCTTTGACAGGAAACTCCCGGCCCCGTCCTCAACTCCAGCATATCCGTTCAGGATGACCGAATGTTCATTGAGGTACAGATCAAGTGCCATCCATCCGCCTATTGAATTGAAAGTGTTTATAAGGATGGAATCTGCTCTTGTCAGGGTTAGGCTGTTGAACAACTTTCCCAGATTATGCAGGTTTGCCAACAAGTAGCTGTCAACCGACGAACTGCATGTGCCTCTGAGTCTGGCAAATAACTGGTTCTCGAGCAGCGACTTTCCTGATTGTAGCTGATCAAGTCCTTTTTCGAGCAGCTTTTTGCTGAAACTACCAATCAGCAGGCCATCGGTGATACAAAAATCGTACTGCAGTCCGGTAGTTGCATCTAATGCCAGATAGGTATTGTAATCCCTGTACTTTCTTTTGACCAACGTTATTGAATTGCCAAAATGCCTTTCTGAGATCTCTACCAGGTCGAGCGCGTGAAGGCTCCTCCCGGTTTCAGCAACAAACAGCAATCCATATTCACCTTCAGATTCCAATAAAATGAGTAATGCCCTTGATTCAGCAAGTTTGGACCTCAGTTCTGGCTTTGTGCTAAATATGCTATCAAGTAACGAAATCTGCATGCCGGCGCGACGAAAATAATCATGCTTTCCCAAACTCGACCAGATGCCTGGTTCGCTTGTCAATTTTTTCCATGAAAGTCCGATGTTATCTGTTTCCAGAACCAATGCTGCTGATTCAGGAACAGCTTCGTAGGCTGTACGGAAATTTTTGCCAAACTGACCAACAATGAACCACATGACAAATATCAGCAACAGAGTTAAAAATACAGCAAGACGTGTAAGTCCTTTGTTTGTCATGGAAGTATTTATGGGAAGTCAAAACAAAATTAGTCAAAAACCTTATAGAAGCAGTTACCCCGCAATAAGATAACGTTTCGGTTAAAATTCAATTCTTGTCTGAATACTACACCTGAACGTTTTGCGGTGCAGGGGGCTATAACCGTGCTGCAAAATGGCTAGCTGATGTTTGGCTGTCGGGTAGCCTTTGTTTTTATCCCATTGATAAACAGGATATTGCTGGTGCCACATCTTCATTATGGAATCACGATGTGTTTTGGCCAGTATGGATGCTGCTGCAATTGATCTGTAGGTAGCATCGCCTGAAACAATGCATTTAAAGGGGATACTCTTGTAGGGGTTAAAACGGTTTCCGTCTATCAAAAGCAAATCCGGAACCCTGCTGAGTGCATCCAGGGCACGGTGCATTGCCAGAAATGAGGCATTCAGAATGTTTATCTGATCTATCTCCTGTGGTTCTGCTTCACCAATTCCCCAACAAACAGCCTCCCTGACAATAATTTCGGCCAGTTTCTCTCTGGTGAGCTGACTCAGTTTTTTTGAATCATTTAATTTAGGATGGTTAAATCCATCAGGCAAAATAACGGCTGCTGCAACCACTGGTCCGGCCAGACATCCCCTTCCTGCTTCGTCGCAACCGGCTTCAGTTTGTCCGGTTGAAAAAAATGCTTTCAGCGTAACCACAGGAAGAAGGGAATAAAACGCTGAATCAAAACCAGCAAAAACAAAGCAATGAGCATGAAATTGGCCATTTTAATCCTTCGGGTGTGTGAAAAATAATTAACAATAAATACCGACGGAACTATCCATGCCAGACCGCTATTAAGCGGCATATTCCTTCCCATAAATTGTATGATGATAAATGTAAACACCAAAATGATCAAGATGCTGTTTCGTTTTCTCATAACAATACTATAATCGCCCGAAGGTCCTGTTGTCCAGCTGAACGCTGTAATCGTTAATACAGCCAGAACAGCAACAGCCAGCCATTCCAGAAATCCGGCAGATGGCATCAATAATTCGGTTGCATGCAGATGAGATAAAAAATCGGACCATGCAGTAAACAGACGATCATTCAGAAAATAATAGGCAGTCAGAAAGAAAAAAGGAGCCAGAAATCCGACAAATGGCACGAGCCAGGCCTTAAACACATCCACCCTGGAAACGATCAGGGATACAAAAACAGCAGGAAATAGAATCAGGTTAGGAAAATGGAACAAGCCCGCTACTCCTGCATAAAATGAGGCATGAAATACCGTTGCTACAATGTTCTTGCTGTTGTAGAAATTAAGCAGATGATACATTACTGCCAATACAAACGGAAGTGATGCCAGCCAGGGGCTGAATCCTTCACTAGCGGCCGGAGTCATCACAAGAATAAAAAGCAGGATGCCATGTGTTGCTGTCCTGAGTTGAAAACCACATTCGGATGCAATACGGCTGAAGGAAAAAGCAAAAACAAGTAATAGTACCATTGCAAGGAGCATCCTTGTCATAGGTTGGACAGCTATGGGAAAATTTACCAGATCGAATAAGGGATGAAACCCGGAATATGAGGCAGACTCAGTCTTTAGCAGAAAAACGGGAAGCCACAAAACCACAGCAACTAGCATTGATACAAAGTGCTGCGCAAAAAAGCCTGACCTGAAATACCTGATTAACATGTTTTTACGAATCTAATGCTTAAAAAGTGAATATCATGAATACCTGGCCTGATAGTGGATCAGATCGATTCCGATGTCTTTCCTTGAATAGGCTTTCTCAAAATGAATTCTTGACACGTTAAGGTAGGCTAGGTTTCTTGCTTCCTCGAGGCTGTAGCCTAGCGCTGTAAGAGCAAACACCCTGCCTCCGGCCGTTTTAATCCCGCCGCTAGTTATGTCGGTTGCAGTTCCGCCGTGGAATGCAACACAATCGCTGAGGCTGTTGAGTCCACTCACCATTTTACCTTTTTGAAAGTCTTCCGGATAACCTCCGGAAGCCACCACTACCGTAACCGCATACCTATCATCTGTTTCAAGCTGATACTCTGAAAGCCTGCTATTGACGAGTGCTTCAAACATCTGCGCCAGGTCTGATTTAATACGTGGCAAAACACATTCAGCTTCCGGGTCACCCAAACGAACATTATACTCAATCAGATATGGTTCTTCCCTGACATTCATCAACCCTAAAAAAATAAACCCTTTGTAATCTATTCCCTCCTCAATAAGTCCCTTAATTGTAGGTTTAATAATTTTCTCATCTACTTTTTTGAGAAACCTGCTATCAGCAAAAACAACGGGCGACACGGCTCCCATACCACCTGTATTCAGGCCTGTATCCGATTCACCAATGCGTTTGTAATCCTTGGCAGCAGGCAAAATTCTGTAGTTTTTACCATCAGTGACAACAAAGACAGACACCTCGATGCCTGACAGGAATTCTTCGATAACCACCTGTCTTGATGCCTTGCCAAATTTTCCGCTGATCATCAACTCAAGCTCATTTATCGCCTGGCTAAGTTCAGGCACAATAAGCACTCCTTTTCCGGCGGCAAGACCATCTGCCTTAAGAACATAAGGCCCCTGCGGCAGGCTTTTCAGAAATGATTTGCCTTCTTCGAGCTTGCCTGCATCCACAGTAAATGAACCGGCTGTGGGGATTCCATGACGGTTCATAAATTCCTTGGCAAATGCCTTGCTGCCTTCGAGCATGGCACCGGCCGAGCCGGGCCCGACAACTCCAATATGACTGAGACTGGGATTGTTTTGAAAATAATCCGCAATTCCATCCACCAATGGCTGTTCGGGGCCAACAACAACAATGCTGATGTGATGCTCAATGCATGCATCCCCAATCTGGTCAAAATCATCTGCGTCAATAGGAAGATTAGTGCCTGCCATTGCAGTACCTGCATTACCGGGAGCAATAAACACTTTCTTCAGTAGTTTGCTTTGGCGCAATTTCCAGACAAGTGCATGCTCACGACCACCGGAACCTATGACTAAAATATTCATAATTTGTATGTTAGTGTATTATTGCTTTTTGAATACTCAGCCAGAGTTGTTCTGCCGTACGGTCCCAGCTGAATGACATTGCTCTCTGGTGTCCAAGGCTGATCAGCCTTTCCCTGAGTGACGCATCCGATGTAATAAGAATCATCGCCTTGCTGATTGACTCAATGTTGAATGGATCAACAAGCAGGGCTGCATCTGCTGCTACTTCGGGCATAGAAGTTACATCAGAAGTAATTACGGGAACTCCGGCTCTAAACGCCTCCACGATAGGGATACCAAACCCTTCAAAGTAGGAAACATAGGTTACGGCGAGCGCTGAGGCGGTAACCCTGCATAAATCCTCCATCCCAAGGCGACCGCAAAAATGAACCTTATCCTGATGCTTCATATTCTCATAAGCTTCCCTGATTGGCTTGGTCCACCATAGTTTCTCGCCTACAACAAGCAATCTTACATCTTCTGCACATTCGTTACGATATTGATCGAAAGCAGCAAAAAGCCTGACCAGATTTTTTCGGGGATGCAAAGCCCCAACAAATAAAAAATAAGGCTTACCATCACTGTATTGATTCCTAACTTGCAGAATATCATCCTGACTCAATGGGATAAACTTATGGCTGGAACCATTATACACTACATCAATGCGGTCTTCAGCAACTCCATACTGTGCAACAATATCCTGCTTTGAAAACTCTGAAACAGTAGCAATCCGCGCTGCTTTACGCGCAAATCTGGGAAAAAAGAACCGATAATACCACCTGACAAACCAGGGCAGATCTGCAGGGAAATGTTCGAAATTCAGGTCATGAATAACAGCAAGTGATGGTGTACTGGAAGAAAGGGAGAGGTATCCATCAGGTGAAAGGAAAAGATCGGGGCGAAGTTTGCGCAAAAACCAAGACATTGACAGTTCAAACCATATGATAAACAAAAGCGGATGTCTGGCTTGTGGTCCAACAACAACTGCTTTTACGTTTTTGCTAAAGATAAACTGAGGATCGGGCTTTCGGTCAAAAAAAAAGAAAAAATCTACTTCAGGATGGGCTTTGGTGATTCGGGACAACGTTTCGTATGTAAACCAGCCAATTCCATCGAGCCTGTTCCGGATAAGCAACCGGGTATTAACGGCAATCCTTGTCCTGGGCATTACTTTTTGGGCGAAACGATGATGAATAAGTCATAACTTTGCCGCAAATATCAGAAATTTTATGAAGTCGTATGTAAAAAAGATGCTGCAGAAAGCCCTTGGCTTCGAGTTGTATCTTTTCCTGTTTTCGCTCTTCATCACCAAAACCCTCAGGTGGAACAAAAAGGAAGGCGACTTCATCCATTTCATCAGGTGCATACCCGATGGCGGGCTGGTTCTGGATGTCGGGGCCAACATTGGTGTCATGTCGGTCTGGCTTGGCCGAAACCTTCCGGCATCACAAATACTTGCATATGAACCAATTCCGCAAAACATCAAAACACTTCGACGAGTCATCGATTATTACAGGTTAAAAAACGTACAGATTATTGAAAAAGCTGTTGGAAACCAGAATGGCTCTGTTGAAATGGTCATGCCTGTTCTGAAGGATGTTAAGATGCAGGGACTTAGCCATGTTAAACATGAATCCATCACCGAATTTAATGATGGCACCACTTATGCCGCGCCCATCATCAAGCTTGACCAATGTCAGGGAATCAAAGATTCGGGGCTGAAACTCACTGCCATCAAGCTCGATGTGGAAAACTTCGAGTATTTTGTGCTTCAGGGAGCTCGCGAACTGATCTCCATCCACCACCCTATAATATACACAGAATTGTGGGAAAACGATAATAGGACGGCGTGTTTCGACCTTATTAAGTCTTTTGGTTATAAGGTTTGTGTACTGGAAAACAATCACCTGACAGAATTCGCACAAGACAAACATAAGACTCAGAATTTCTTTTTCATACCTTAGTCCGCTGAAATTGAACCGGATTCATGCAGAATCGCTTTGTTAAAAATCTTGCTCTTTTGTTGTTTCTTAACCTGCTGGTCAAGCCTTTCTGGATTTTGGGCATTGACAGAACGGTACAGAACGAGGTCGGAGAAGTCATGTTCGGCTTATATTTTTCGCTGTTCAACTTCTCCTATTTGTTCTACATATTGCTTGATCTGGGTATCACCAATTTCAACAACCGCAACATTGCCCAGAATAACCAGCTGCTCAGCAAACATTTTTCCGGGATAGCAACAATGAAACTGATTCTGGGCCTGGTATATGCTGGTGTTGTTTTTGGAGTGGGGATGATTTATGGCTACAAAGGCGAACAATTGGTTTTACTTGCCTGGGTAGTGCTTAATCAGGTTTTTCTTTCATTTATCCTCTACATCAGGTCGAACTTCAGCGGGCTCTTACTGTTCAAAACCGACAGTTTTCTGTCAATCCTCGACAGGTTGCTGATGATACTGATTTGTGGTTTTCTGCTGTGGTCGGGCTTTATCAGCCAACCTTTTCAATTGTTGTGGTTTGTTTATGCGCAATCGGTAGCCTATGCCCTCACATTTATCATAGCTTTTGTAATGCTTGTGCCCCATCTTGGAAAGGTACGGTTCAGTTTCAACTGGCCCTTCATGGTCATGATTATCAGACGCAGCCTGCCCTTTGCCCTGCTTGTGTTGTTGATGAGCTTCTACAGCCGGATCGAACCTGTTTTGCTTACCTGGCTGATACCAGGAGAAGCCGGCCTGCACCAGTCGGGTATCTATGCCCAGTCATTCCGGTTACTCGATGCAGGAAACAATATTGCCTTGCTGTTTTCAGTCCTTCTGTTACCTTTATTCGCTTCACTGCTCAAGAAAAAAGAAGCCGTTGATGGTCTGGTTAAAGCGTGTTTCACTCTAATGCTCCTGATGTCGGTTCTGGTTGCTATTGTCTCACAGTTCTTCAGCAGAGAAATCATTGAGTTGCTTTATGGAATCCGGGACGGTGAATTGCAATCAGATTATCTCTTAAGAATTGGTGAAGCATCGGCCGTTTTTGGACTGCTCATGACCAGTTTTGTAGCCATATCATCAACCTATGTTTTTGGAACATTGTTAACTGCCAACGGAAGCTTGAAACACCTCAATATTGTTGCTTCCACAGGTGTAGCAGTCAATCTGATCATGAATCTGGTATTAATTCCGCAATGGGCCGCCCAGGGAGCAGCAATTGCAAGCCTCACAGCACAGTTCTTCACTGCGGCACTACAATTTTGGCTTGCAAAAAGAACGTTCAACCTTTGTTTCGGGATTCGTTTCTGGATGGGCTTTCTTGTCTACACGATCCTTATCGTGGTCTTTATTATAGTATTTAAAGAACTGGATTTCAACTGGGTAAACAACATCCTGCTAACAGTAACCTTTAGCACCTTGTCGGCTGTCGCTTTGAAAATTATACCTTATCAAAATATTTTGTCCCTTTTTAAATCAGCAGCGCAAACAAGGGATTGATCTGCTGCCAGTTATTTTTCAAACTAAATTTTGAAAATAGTTGCGGCTTATTCTGGATTTAGTTGCTGAATTACTGTCACTTAAGACAAATTCTTTTACATCTCAATGCGAAATAGGATGTGCCATAGTGATAATCGTGTAAAATCTGTTTTAATTTTTCTAATTTTGGCCACTTATAAATTTGAAGGTCATGCACAACACCGGAACCGGGGATATTGATTCGAAATCATTGATGAGGTTGTTGCTACAGTACAAAAGTCACATCTTAGTTATTCTTGTTGCAGCCATCCTTTTGTCCTATATTTTTACCCTTCCATTCTTTATTACCCCACTCTACAAATCAACAGTAGTTCTTTACCCCACTTCCACAAACTCTATTTCAAAGGCGCTGCTTAGCACAACTTTCAATAGCAACAAAGACCTGCTCGAATTCGGGGAGGATGAACAAACCGAACGGATGCTTCAGATTCTGAGTTCAAACAAAATCCGCGACCGGATTATTGCCAAGTTTGATCTGGCCAGTCACTACAAAATCAGTGACAGAAGCAAGTACAAGCTTACACGTTTGTATCGTGAGTATGAAAGCAAAATTCGATTTCGCCGTACAGAGTACATGGCTGTGAAAATTACTGTTTTGGATAAGGACGCTGTGGTGGCCGCAAATATGGCCAACGAAATAGCCGAATTATTCGATTCAACCATGAATACCATGCAAAAGGAAGTAGCGGTCAAAGCCTTTAGAATTGTTGAAAATGAATATTTTAAAATCCGCGATCAGGTTGCCTTCATGGAAGATTCGCTAAACAAGATCAGGAGGTTGGGGATACATGATTACGAAAGTCAGGCCGAAATGATCAACCAGCAGTTGGCCATTGAGCTTGCCAGAGGCAACAAAGAAGGGATTAAACGACTTGAAGATCGCCTGGAAATTCTTTCCCAATATGGCGGCACATATGTCTCCATAAGGGATATGCTCGAACATGAACGCAAGCAGTTGTCACAAATCAAGACAAAATATGATGAAGCTATGGTGGATGCAAACGAAAACCTTCCACATAAATTCATTGTTACCAACGCTTTTGCTGCCGAACGGAAATCTTATCCAATCAGATGGCTTGTAATGGTTGTAACAGTACTTTCTGCTTTTTTCTTCTCAATTTTCTTAGTTATTGCCATCGAAAAATTAAAACCACTTCAAAAAAAAAACTCTTTTTCAACTGGAGACTAAAGTTTCCTGAGATAAACATATTGCCAGAAAAAAAACAACACGAAATAAAACAGCTAAAAACCACCGTCATGGACAACTATTTTAATAATACAGCCATTGTCAGACTTATTCTGAAATGGAAGGTTCACCTGATCGCGATTACAGTTATTGCAGCTGTTCTGGGAGCAATATTTTCGGGGCCAATGTTTATAACCCCACTATATAAATCGGAAGCTGTAGTGTATCCTGCAAATATTGACAGTTATTCGGAAGAAAGTGCCACTGAACAGATGCTTCAACTGCTTCAATCTCAGGATATTATTGACTCTATGATCAGGATCTTCAACTTGTCTGAACACTACAAAATTAATCCTGACTATAAGTATTATCGTACTGCCTTGCTGTACGAATACAAACAAAATGTGAAGATCAGCAAAACACCTTACGAGGCCGTCAGCATTGTAGTGCGCGACAAAGATCCCTTCAGGGCATCCAAAATGGCGGAAGAAATTTTACGACTGTACGACGTAAAAGTATCTGGACTGCACAAAGGAAAATACAAGGAAGTAGTGGCCATGTACAAAAATCAGTTAAACCTTAAACGTCAACTAATTGACTCCTTGCAAAGCAGGCTGTACACTCTTGGAACTGAATATGGCTTGATTGATTACTCCATGCAATCTCAGGAGATCATGAGGGGTTACCTGAGGACTGTGTATGGGAACAATGCTGCTACAATAAACAGTTCTGGTGTTAACGAACTGAAAAAGAACATCGAACAAAAAGGAGGCGAGCTTCTGGTAATTGTTGAAATGTTGCAGCATGAATCCAGAACATTTGTTGATGTTAAAGTGGAATACGAGCAGATTCTCAGGTTTTATACCGCAGAAATGACCTATTCAAATATCGTTTCCTATCCTTACCCTGCCGACAAAAAAGCCTATCCGGTCAGATGGATCGTCGTGCTCATCTCAATGGTCGGAGCACTGCTTCTTGGAGCACTGATCATCGTGGCCATTGAAAACAGGCATACAATCCTTGCTCAAAGGGAACATTCAAATACCTGACCGCTACTTGACTGAGAAAGCAAAAATAGGCTGGCTCTATGCCATTGCAATTATCTTCCTTGCCATCAATCTTTATCTGGTGGTGCAGAAAGATATTTTCTGGCTTTTTTCATTGCCTCTGGTTCTGATGATCCTGATGCTTTATATTTTTTCGCTCGATAAGGTTTTGTTGCTAATCACATTTTTAACACCTCTTTCGATCGACATTCAGGATATGGATATCGGGTTAGGGGTAGCTCTGCCAACTGAACCTCTGATGTTTGGTGTTCTGATCCTGTTTCTGGCGAAAATTATCTACGAAGGAAGGTATGACAGGCGCATTGCAACCCACCCGATTTCGCTGGCCATCTACCTGATGCTCTTCTGGATGCTCATAACTACCTTTACCAGTGAAATACCAATTGTTTCCCTTAAATACTTGGTCGCAAGACTGTGGTTTGTGGTACCTTTCTTTTTCGTCGCTGCCATTGCATTCAGAAAACCACGATTCATACACTGGTTCATCTGGCTGTATAACATTGCACTGATTTTTGTAATTGGATACACCATTGTCCGTCATGCCAGCTACGGCTTCAGCGACAAATCAGCCCACTGGGTGATGTCACCGCTCTATAACGACCACACTGCTTACGGAGCTGCCCTGGCCATCTATTTGATAATGACCATTGGTTATTTGTTCTATCCGGGCCTGACCAAAACACAGCGTTTCCTGACTATTGTCATGGTAGTTATCCTGGCAACAGCTACCTTGTTTTCGCTCAGCCGTGCCGCATGGATCAGTATTGCAGCATCTCTTCTCGTGCTTCTGGCAGTATGGCTGAAAATCAAGTTCAGATGGATCATTACCACGATGATCATTCTTGTTACAGCTTTTTTTTCGTTTCAGCACCAGATTATTGACACACTTGAACGAAATAAACAGGATTCGTCGGCCGATTTCGTCGAACACGTTCAATCTATATACAACATCTCATCAGATGCTTCTAATCTGGAAAGAATTAACAGATGGCAATCAGCCATCAGACTTTTTGAGGAACGGCCAGTTTTAGGTTGGGGGCCGGGAACGTACCAGTTTGTGTACGGCCCCTTCCAGCAGTCAAAACAAAAAACAATTATCAGCACTAACGCAGGCGACATGGGCAATGCACACAGCGAATACATCGGGCCGCTGTCGGAGATGGGAATGCCCGGGATGCTGATTGTTATTCTTCTGGTATCACTTATCATATATACCGGCCTGATGGCTCACAAGAGATCCCGCACAAAAGAAGCCAGAATCATCAGCCTCACAGCAACACTTGCCTTGTTCAGCTATTTTATTCATGGTTTGCTCAACAACTTTCTCGATACCGACAAACTTAGTGTGCCGGTATGGGGACTTGCTGCCATAATTGTTGTCTCAGACCTTTATCTTTCCAAAAAAGAATCGTTTTCAAACGACCCTCCCCAATCAGACCCGAAAAGCGCATCCTGACTCCCCTCTCTTACCCTGACAACAGACAATTTATGTTTCGGGAACAAATCGGATTCAACACGTTAATAATTCAAATACAGCTTCTTAAAGCTTAACTATTGTTTAAAGTCTTTAACACTTTTTAACGCGTAACCCAAACCTACTTCTTTATCTTTGCCCATCAATTAAAAACCTTATTTCATATGCTAGTAACCGATATCAGGGAACTCAATGAAAGAATCCAGCAGGAAAGCCAGTTTCTGGATCTTATTAACCTGGAAATGAATAAAGTGATCATTGGTCAGAAATCCATGACCGAACGTCTAATGATCGGATTGCTTGCCAACGGCCATATCCTTCTTGAGGGCGTTCCTGGATTAGCCAAAACATTGGCAATCAAATCACTCGCAAACATTATCAAGGCAGATTTCAGTCGTATCCAATTTACACCCGACCTCTTGCCGGCCGACCTTATCGGAACCTTGATCTATAGTCAGAAAAAGGAAGAGTTTGTTGTGCGTAAAGGACCCATCTTTGCTAACTTTATCCTTGCTGATGAAATCAACCGCTCACCGGCAAAGGTGCAAAGTGCCCTGCTCGAAGCCATGCAGGAAAAGCAGGTTACTATTGGCGATCAAACATTTAAACTTCCCGATCCTTTTTTGGTGATGGCTACACAAAACCCGATCGAACAAGAAGGCACTTATCCGCTGCCTGAAGCTCAGGTGGACAGGTTTATGCTAAAAGTGGTGATCACCTACCCAAAGAAAGACGAAGAAAAACTCATACTTCGTCAGAACATAACAAATGAACTTCACCAAACCTCAGGTGTCATTAGCACATCTGATGTTATCAAAGCCCGAAAAGTTGTACGGGAAGTTTATCTGGATGAAAAAATCGAGAATTACATCACCGATATTGTTTTTTCTTCAAGATTCCCCGCCGAGTACAGGTTAAAACGATTCGAAAACATGATCTCTTATGGTGCTTCGCCCAGGGCCTCCATCAACCTTGCACTGGCCTCAAAAGCATATGCATTCCTTAGAAAAAGAGGATATGTCATCCCTGAAGACGTCAGGGCTATAGCCTATGATGTGATGAGACACAGAATCGGACTCACCTATGAAGCAGAAGCCGAAAATATCACAACAGAAGAAATCATCAGCGAAATACTCAACACTGTCGAGGTGCCATAAAAACCCAAACCCGTAAGCGCCTTAAGAGCATGACTGAAGCAAGTGATATATTTAAAAAAGTCAGAAAGATTGAGATTAAAACCCGCGGGCTGTCGCAGCAGATTTTTTCTGGCCATTACCATAGTGCCTTCAAGGGCAAAGGAATGGCATTTAGCGAAGTAAGGGAATATCAGTATGGCGATGACATTCGAAGCATCGACTGGAATGTGACTGCCCGGTTTAATCACCCTTATGTAAAAATCTTCGACGAAGAACGCGAACTTACTGTAATGCTGCTGATAGACGTATCCGGATCAAATGACTTCGGATCGGGACAACAGCTCAAGAGGGTACTTGCTGCCGAACTCGCTGCTGTGCTGGCATTTTCTGCCATTCAGAATAACGACAAGGTTGGCGTTGTATTTTTCAGCAACCATGTGGAAAAATTCATCCCGCCAAAAAAAGGCACCTCACACATACTCAGAATAATCCGCGAAGTGATTAGTTTTAAACCTTCGCAACAAACTACTGATGTCGGTGCTGCCCTGAGGTTTCTAACCAGCGCCATCAAAAAAAGATCAACCTCATTTGTCATCTCAGATTTTATAAGCAGCAATTTTTCTCAGGAACTTCGCATGGCTTCAAAAAAACATGATGTCGTTGCCCTGAGAATCACTGACAAACGTGAGAATGAACTGCCGGCTATAGGACTGGTCCGGTTCAGGGACGCCGAAACAGGTGAGCAACACTGGGTGGACACATCTCATATAGCAACCCGTAATTTTTATTCAAAATATATTCGCTCGAAAAGCCGTGAGCTGGACGAAACTTTCGTTAAAAGCGGAATTGATCATTGTATGGTTTATACTGATCAGGATTATGTGAAACCTCTGATGAAACTTTTTAAATCCAGAGAGGCAAGGCTATGAGAATAATAAACATGCTGCGGTTGAGTGCATTGGGCTTATTATTGCTGCTTAACATAGCAGCCAGCGGCCAAAACGTGGAGGCAAGAAGCTCTATACCAACTGATTCTATTCTTATCGGACAGAAATTGCCCCTTGATATCCTTATCAGTCTTCCCGAACAGTTTGTTGTCAGTTGGCCAGTCTGGGGCGATACATTGATCAAAAGCATCGAAATTTCATCAACTGAAGAGCCTGTAAGGCTGAAATCAGCCAAAGCCGGGCAAGCTGTGTACAGATACCGAATAAACATCACCTCGTTTGATACTGGCTTTTATTATCTGCCTGCCATTCCTGTTGGTTTTTCAACCGGAACAGATTCAGTAATTTATCAGGCGCTTACTAACCCGCTCATGCTCTACGTCGGCTCAGTTGATGTTGACACAAACGAGGCATTCAAACCGATAAAAGAACCCTTGAAAGTTCCGGTAACATTTGCCGAGGTGCTTCCGTGGGTCATCGGATTTCTTGCATTGGGGCTTATAATATTCCTCATCATACTTTATCTGGTAAAACGTAGCAGCCGCCTCGAAACCATCACCGAGAAGGCTGTGCCATCAGTTGCTCCACACCTTTTGGCCCTTGAGCAGTTTGAGGAACTAAGACACAGCAAACTCTGGCAATCAGGCAGAACAAAGGACTACCATACAAGGCTGTCTGATATTGTGAGAACCTACATCGAAAACCAGTTTTCACTGATGGCCGTTGAAATGACAACTGATGAAATTCTTAAGGCCATTGTGCCCTTGAAAATCAATCCCGCTGCATGTCATAAACTGGCATCATCCCTTCAATTAGCCGATCTTGTGAAGTTTGCAAAAGCGCAACCTTCTGCTCTTGAAAACGACCTGTGCCTGCAACACCTTATTGATTTCGTAAACGAGAGCTACGGCAATATCATGGCAGGCAGCACTTCACCCGAAGAAGAAAAAACCATCGAAAACCAGGCAAACCGATAAACTATGCTGACCGACATCGCTTTTGCCAACCCCGGCATCTTATATGTCCTGATTGTTGTACCAGTCATGATCGTCTGGTATATCTTCAGAAATTCAAAGCAATATGCCAGTCTGCAGGTATCGGATGCCGGAATGTTGCCAATGGCACCAAAAAGTGCCAGAATCTACCTGAGGCACATTCTGTTTGTTTTCAGGACAGCAGCCATTTCGGCAATGATCATAGCTCTGGCACGTCCACAGAGCAGTTCTTCGGGAACCAACATGACCATCGAAGGAATAGACATTGTGATTGCGCTGGATGTTTCGGGCAGCATGCTTGCCCGCGACCTTGTACCCGACAGGCTTGAGGCCTCTAAAAACGTCGCAATGGAATTCATTAAAGGAAGGCCTGGTGACCGCATGGGCCTGGTTATTTTTAGTGGCGAAACATTCACACAGGTGCCCCTGACTACAGATCACTCTATTTTGCTTAATATGTTCAAAGGCATCAAAAGTGGCATGATCCAGGATGGCACTGCAATTGGCGACGGACTTGCAACCTCTGTGAACAGACTTCGCGACAGCAAAGCCATTTCAAAAGTAATCATACTTCTGACAGATGGCGTCAACAATGCAGGGTCTGTTGACCCCATGACAGCAGCAGAAATTGCACGCGTCTTTGGTGTAAGGGTATACACCATTGGTGTAGGAAGTTATGGAACTGCTCCATATCCTGTTCAAACTCCCTTTGGCATACAATTACGTGACATGAAAGTGGATATAGATGAAGCTTTGCTGAAACAAATTGCTGACCTCACCGGCGGTATTTACTACAGGGCCACCTCCAACCAAAAACTTGAATCAATTTACAAAGAAATAGATGCCCTGGAAAAGTCAAAAATAGATGTAACCGAGTTCAGTAGAAAACATGAGGAGTTCCTGCCCCTGCTCATTCTGGCATTTATTTTGCTGCTTACAGAGTTTTTACTGAAACAAACTATATTAAGAGTCCAAACATAGTCAACACATAGTGTATGAACATGATAAGATTTGAAAACCCGGCTTTTTTGTATCTGCTTCTACTGATACCGGTTTTGTTGCTGGTTTTCATTCTCAGCGAACACTTCCGGAAAAAAGCACTCGGCAGATTCTCTTCAGTAGTCTTGATTAAAATCCTTATGCCCGGAACCTCTGTCTGGCGCAAATGGTTTAGGTTTTTTCTCTGGCAATTAGCCTTTTTATTCCTCGTCATTGCAATGGCCAACCCGCAAACCGGGGCTAAAATGGAAGAAGTGAAGCGCAAAGGCATTGATTTGTTTATTGCTCTTGACATCTCCAACTCCATGTTGGCCGAGGACATTGCCCCCAACAGGCTTGAAAGATCGAAACAGGCAATATCAAGATTGCTCGACAAGCTTGAAGGCGACCGGATAGGTATGATTGTTTTTGCAGGCAGAGCATATGTTCAATTGCCAATAACTACTGATTACAATGCTGCACGAATGTTCCTTGCAACAGTTAACCCATCAATAATTCCTGCACAAGGCACAGCCATCGGCGAAGCTATCAGACTGGCTATTAATTCATTTGACCAAAACAACCACAACAAAGCCATCATAATTATATCTGACGGAGAAGACCACGAAGAAAACGCATTAATTGCGGCTGAAGAAGCCAATGAAGCAGGGATCAGGGTGTTCACCATCGGCATGGGTTTGCCCGATGGGGCGCCTATACCGGTTCAGAACGAGTTCGGCAAAAGAATTGGGTTTAGAAAAGACAGAAACGGCAACACCGTGGTAACGAGGCTAAATGAGTCAATGCTTCAGGAAATTGCATTAAAAGGAAAGGGTTCATATACCAGGGCAAACAATACCCGATCGGGTCTTGAGTTTATATTTGACGAGATCAATAAGATTGAAAAAGCAGAAATAGAAGCCCGCGTTTTTACCGATTATGACGATCGTTTTCAATGGTTCCTTGCAGCATCGATTTTCTTACTGCTTCTCGAAATCCTGATCGCCCAGAAAAAAGCCCTTTGGGAAACAAGAATTGATTTGTTCAGCAGAAAAAAACAATAACCTATGAGATCATTAATTACCATACTTGTCATTGTTTTGCTGATGTTAGCTGATGCTTCGGCGCAAACCGACAGAAAACTGACCCGCAAGGGCAATAAGAATTACCAATCAGAAAATTTTACCGAAGCAGAATTAAATTACAGAAAAGCTTTAGACAACAACCCACGTAATGAAGCTGCCGGATTCAATCTTGGCAATGCAGCATATCAGCAAAAGAACTTCGAAGAAGCAGGCAGCAATTTCAAAAGAATTGCTGATATGAGCAACTCTGCTGCCACAGAATCCAAAGCATGGTATAACCTTGGAAACAGCCTTCTGAACCAGCAAAAATATGCTGAAAGCGTTGATGCTTTTAAAAAGTCTCTGCGGTTGAATCCTGACGATGAGGACGCAAGGTATAATTTTGAATACGCCAGAAGAATGCTGCAACAACAGCAACAAAACAACGAACAACAGGATCAGCAACAGGACCAGAAACAAGATCAGCAGCAGAATCAGCAGCAAGATCAACAACAAGAACAGCAACAACAACAGGATCAGCAGCAGGATCAACAGCAAAGCGAACAGCAACAAGACCAAAGGCAAAAACAGGAACAGCCAAGAATTTCAAAGGAAGAAGCAGAAAGGATGCTGCAAGCCCTGATGAACGAAGAAAAAAAAACACTTGAAAAGCTAAATGAAGAAAAGGCAAAATCAGCTAATGTGAGGGTTTCAGAAAAGGATTGGTAACATGTGTATCTTTGCAACCAGACATCAACTTATGAACAAGCCCGGCCTGTTTTTGGTTCTCGCTTTGGTTTCGTTGCTATTGTTAAGCAGCAGAATGATTGCGCAGGAAATTACTTTTGTTGCATCTTCAAAAAGTACAGTTGAAACCGGAGAACAGTTCAGAATAGTGTATGAGCTTAATGCCGATGGCAGCAGGTTCACAGGCCCTGAATTCGGACAACTGAGGGTTATCACCGGCCCAATGACATCAAGCAGCTCCAACATTCAGCTGATTAACGGAAAGATGTCAAGGTCATTTTCCCAAACGTATACTTACATTGTTACTGCAACAAGCCCGGGTGATATTACCATTGGGCCTGCGAGTGTTTTTGTTGATGGCACAAAACACACCTCAAACACGCTAACCATAAAAATACTTCCATCATCATCCGGACAGGGACAGCCTCAAAATCAGGGAAATGACGCAGCACGTGGGTCAGCAGATCAAACCTCGGTCTCGGATAAAGATCTGTACGTCCGCGCATTGGCAGATAAGAAAAGTGTTTTTATGGGCGAACAGGTAATAATAACCTATCGTTTGTACACCAAGGTGCCTATTTCTAATATCTCCAACATAAAATTATCATCCTTTCCTGGTTTCTGGATGAAAAACCTGCTCGACGACAACGCCCCGCTTCAGCAATCACGTCAGGTAATCAATGGAGAAGAATATGTAATTGCCGATATCAGGAAAATTGCACTTTTCCCGCAAAAATCAGGCACATTGCGGATTGATCCAATGGAATTGGAATGTACAGCACAACTTAGGATACAGAACGACAGACGAAGAACAAGAGATCCCTTCGAAAGTTTTTTTAACGATCCTTTCTTCAACCGAAACATTGTCAATATTGACAAAAAATTAACATCTGGCCCAATAGAAATAGAGGTTAAACCTTTGCCATCATCGGGCAGGCCTTCATATTTCAGCGGAGCCGTCGGGCAGTTCAGCATTCAGTCATCCATTGACCGAACAGAATTAAAAACCAATGAAGCTGCATCAATTTCCTACACTATTACAGGCACGGGAAATATTGAACTTATTGACCTTCCAGCGCCTTCATTCCCAACTTCATTTGAAGTTTATGAACCCAAAACAAGCGTTCAGACACGAACCGGGAGCAATGGCGTAAGCGGAATCAAGAAAATCGAATACCTCGTTATACCTCGCCAGACCGGCACTTTCAGGGTGCCTGAAGTTGCCCTTGGCTATTATGACCCCCTTAAAAAAGAATACATCAGTCTGAAGACCCAGGAGTTTCAGATTACTGTTGAGAAAGGTTCTGATGACAGCAATGGAAGAACCATTATATCAGGAGGACAGGAAAGCATCCGGATACTCGGATCAGATATTCGTTACATAAGCACCAAAGAACCAATATTTAAACAAAAAAACGATTTCCTTTTCGGTTCGATCCGGTACATCCTTATTATTTCAGGCCTATTTGCTGCCTTTGGAGCGGCACTTTACCAGATGAATAAATCACGGAAATTAAAACATGACAAAAGTCTGCTGCGCAACCGGCAGGCCACCAAGGTTGCAAGGAAAAGGCTGACAAAAGCTCAGCAATTCATGAAACAAAACAAGCAAAATGAGTTCTATGCTGAAATAAGCCAGGCAATCTGGGGATATTTATCCGACAAGTTCAATATCCCACTGTCGTCACTTTCCATCAGCTCAGTCCAGGACACAATGGAACTCAACCAGCTGGATCAGGGAATTACAGCTATACTCATCGAAACCCTCAATAATTGTGAATTTGCCCGATTTGCCCCAGGCGATCCGGGACGCAAAATGGAAGAACTGTATAATCAGGCTTTGGATATCATTACAAAAATTGAAAGAAATTCAAAATAATATGGTGATCAATAGACTGTTATGTTTTTCATTTTTTCTGGTTATTTTAACCGGCATAGGTAAAGAGGTACGTTCTGATAACCTCCCGGGTGAACTTTTCAATAAAGCAAACAGTTATTATCAGGAAGCAGTATATGACTCAGCTCTTGTTTTGTATAAACAAATTGAAGAAAAAGGACTTGAGTCTGCTCAACTCTACTACAACATTGGCAACACCTATTTTAAACTGAACAAGCTTCCATTCGCCATTTTGTATTATGAAAAAGCCAAAAAACTTAACGCCAATGATGATGACCTCACTCATAATCTTGACCTGGCCAACAGCCTGATTGTTGATAAAATTGAACCCGTTCCACAATTGTTTTTCTGGCTGTGGTGGAAATGGTTTTATGACTTGTTCAGTGCAGACAGATGGGCTTTGTTGTCAATTGTTTTACTTTTCTTCACTCTGGCAATGGCCTACCTTTTTCTGGCCTCGGATAGAATTGGTTTACGCAAAACAGGGTTCTTTTCAGGGCTTGCAGGCTTATTGTTCACTATTCTGGCATTTGGACTGGCTTCTCAGAAATACTATTACACGCAGAGGGCCAATGAAGCGATTGTTTTTGCACCGACCATAACAGCCAAGAGTTCGCCTTCTGCCAACAGTGTTGATCTTTTTGTAATTCATGAAGGAACAAAGGTATTATTGCTTGATGAAACATCAGGTTGGACAAAGATCCGGTTGGCTAACGGTAGTATCGGGTGGCTCCCTGCCGAATCGCTAACCGGGATATAGGTCATGGTCCCCTCTGTCCGAAAAATACCACTTTGTTTTCTGGGATTCCTTATTATCGGTTTCACAAACATATCATGCCTGAAATCGACCAAACCCGGTATTCCTCCCGACGTTTTAAAGGTATTAAACGAAACGGGTTTCAATCGGATAGAACTCACCAAAACAATTGCAGGATATATTGGCACCACCGACACATTAAAGCTGAAAGGCGCCTACTTCCTGATAAGCAATATGCACCGACAATATTACGTAGATTTCAAGGTGTATGATTCCAACAACAATATGTACGAAATCGGGCCACTTTCATTCCAAACCGACTCTACCTTTTTAGCCTACTGGAATGCTCTGGATTCGATTACAGGAGGACTTAGGTTCAAAGCCAATATATTTATGCTGGATACTGACACCATAACTTCATCCATTTTAAGGTCACGAATTGACCGTTGTCTTGACACAATCACTAATCCGTACCTGAATCAGTTCACCCGCGAATCTGTTTTTCAGTATGTTTTGCCCTATAGAATTGCTAATGAAGCCATTGAAAACTGGCAGGAAATACTGCTCTATGAATATCCCGACTTATTCCGGAGCAACAAAAGCGTCTCTTCCGACAGTATGATCAGACTTATTGATGATTTAGTTGAAGACCAGTTCCGGTTTGATGGCCGCTTTGTCAAACAATCTTCGGTTCAGAAAACCGATCAGTTAATCAGGCTCGGAAGAGGAAGCCACGAAGACCTGGCACAACTCAAAGTAAAAATGCTTCGGACTGCCGGCATTCCTGCAACCATTGATTATACACCTTACCTCAACGACTCTGTCAATGGATTTCATTGGGCAGTCGCCATGAACAGTTCAGGCGTCTTTGTGCCACTTATTCCTGAAAAATGCCGGTTTCTTTTCTCAAAACAAAACACCAAAATTCCCAAAATATACCGTAGGGTTTATGCCATCCAACCAAACAGTTTGTTCAGGTCTAAAGACATCAGTTTCTACACCCCGCCATTTTTGGGACATTATGATTACCTTGATGTAACCCGTGAATACTTTGATGTTGTTCAGCTTCAGGTCAAAACAACACAATCAGATACTGTCATCTATGTCACTGTGTTCAATGATGGAAACTGGAAAGCTATTGACCATGCATATGCCGGGAACAAAGGATACTGGTTTTACAACCTCAGGTCTGCAATAGAATACCGTCCAGCTGTTTTCAGAAACGATTCGCTCATGCTCCTCAATCAAGCTTCAGGGGTTTTCCAGAAAAGTAAGAGTGCATATAACTATGATGATGCAGGTTTTCGGTAATTCGAAGCAAGATACACCCAAAACCAAAAACTTTGTTCTGATTACCGAAAACTTAACTACTGTTGAAGATGATTCAATTCGTCTTATCTTTGTTATTGAGGTAAGTTGTATTGTCCGGCAATACCGGCATGCAAAATATCACTGTGAATCGGTAAAAAAGCACCAAGGTAATGCCATACAAACGGTTTTACACAGAAATAGTTACTAATATGACTTTTCTTTGTGGCAAAGACTCTTTGGTTGCTAGTTATCCGGAATCTAAATGAAGTTAATTAATGTTAAATAAAATCGAAACAACTTTGTTGCAGTTCTGAATAAAAACTGTAACTTGTGCCGCTATTTCAGTGCACTTGCAACAGAAACACAATCTAAATTACAGGATATGAAAAAAGGATTTTTACCCTTAAGTTTACTTCTGGCATCCATGCTGTTAACAGTAACCTTCATGAGTTCAACCACACCCTCCGGAGGTTTGAGTTACACACCAAGGGGCAGTGAGTTTCCAGGCCCTGACGAGTACCTGAGCAGCCTTAAAGCCAATCAGCGAACAGGCAGCATCGATCCGGCCGATGTCAATAACGCACAATTAGCCGCTGCATTGATGGGTAATTACAGGCAAAGTGAAGAAGAACTTGTTTGGACCTCGTTAGGCCCGGATAATTTTGGCGGCAAAACCAAAGCCATACTGTTCGACAATCGTGACGCGTCCGGGAACACCATTTTTGCGGGAAGTGCCGGTGGCGGTATTTTTAAATCCATCAATCAGGGCATTACCTGGAATCATGCTGGCACAACAAACTTGCAGGTCAGCAGCATGATACAAACAGCTTCTGGCGACATTTTTGTAGGCACAGGTGATGGTTTTGAATCACATAAATACAATGTGCTTACCGATATGGGCTATGTAACCGGCCTTATGGGACAAGGGATTTTTAAATCCTCTGATGGAGAAAACTTCACCCTGCTTTCAAGCACAAAACCCGAAACCAACAATAACCTGTCAGGTTGGGCATTCGTTAATTCCCTTGCTGCACACAATAACAGATTATATGCAGCCACCAACGGTGGGTTGAGGTACAGTGAAGACGGCGGTGCAACCTGGAGTTTTGTTTCGGACAATCAGGGAAATGAACTGGCAATAAATGCAACTGACGTTAATGTTGGCAGTGATGGAACAGTCGTTGCATCTGTTGGCAATAAATTTTATGTTTCCCGCGATGGTTCCACAAATGGATTTGTAAATGTTTCAACTGGGGAAGCACCCGGACTACCTGTAACCGGTGTAACCAGGCTCGAAGTTGCTATTGCCCCTTCCAACCCTTCAGTTATTTATGCAGTACAGATTGACAATCTTGGTGTACACCTTGGTATTTATCGCTCAGGTGACAAAGGCGAAACATGGGAAGTAATTCAGCCTGCAACCAACAGCCAGAACATGTACCAGCAACGAGGAAACTACAACAACGTAATAACCGTTTTTCCGGACAATCCGAACAGAATCATTGTAGGCGGCGTGAACCTTTGGGAAGGCAGAAGGATTGTCGAAGGCGGATTGTATGCGTGGGATGGAATATCAGGTGGTTTTAGTGAGTTTTTCAGCGGATATGTCCATATTGGCCAACAAGATCTTGTTTTCGTTCCCAATCAACCCAATACTTTTTTTGTCGCAACTGACGGAGGATTACATAAAGGTGTTGTAAATGGCAATACATACAATTATGCCACTTCTAACAGAAACCTTATTTCGACCCAGTTTTACAAAATCGCCCCAAGTGGAATTGAAAACCGAGTACTGGGAGGCGCACAGGATCAGGGAAGCATCTTTATCTCCGGTACCGGAAACACAACTAAACAAGGCGCAGAACTTTGGTTTCAGGGTGGTTTCAGCAATACAGGTCACGGTGGTTCATGCGTGGTTTCCACCATTAACCCCGACGCAATTGTTTTGAGCGCTACTGCAGGTCAAATGAGAAGATCAGAAGATATGGCATTTACTTTCTCTACACAGTTTCTTGGAACGAATATGGGCAACACTCAGGCATTTAACACGCCAATTGCTCTTTGGGAAAGCTTTACTGATCAAAACAGCCGTGATTCGGTTATGTTCCATGCCAGAAGAGACTACGCACCAGGCTCAACCCTAAAAGTGAAAAGTCGTAATTTCGATCATCCATTTTATTACGATCTGCCTGCCAATAAAGGACTTAGCAAAGGCGACTCATTACTTATTAAAGACATCGTTGCCTCCAAGTTATTTATAGCTGTGGCTAATCGGTTGTTTATGACCAAAGAATTTCTGGTGTTCTCTAAAACCCCACAATGGTTCGAGCTGGCCGGCACAAGTGTCGGCTATTCCGGAATTCCTCAATCAATAGCATACAGCAAGGATGCAAACCATGTATTTGTGGGTATGCGCAATGGCAAACTATTCAGAGTTTCAAACATTGCTCTGGCATACAACTTTGCCAGGGCCGATATCAGCAGTCCCGATTGTATCATTGCAACCAAAGAGCTTGTCGTTAATTTACCCGGAACAAACACCCCGATTACTCAGGCCATAACCTCAGTTTATGTTGACCCGACAAATGCAAATAATGTTCTGATCACACTAGCTAACTATGGCAACGAACATTATGTTTATATGAGCACCAATGCACTTTCGGCGAATCCGACATTCACAAGCAAACAGGGAAACCTTCCTAAAATGCCGGTCTATTCCTCAATTCTTGAAATGAGCAACCCTTCCAAGGCTCTGATTGGCACTGAATACGGAGTGTTTATGTGCGACAACATCTTTGCCCAGTCGCCAAACTGGTATGCAAGCCAGGGAGAAATGGGCAATGTTGCAGTCTTTGACCTCAAACAACAAATGATCAACAAACCTTCCGACACTGTGCAGTTAATCAATGTTGATACACTAGTGGTGACTTATCCAGGAACAAACAATTTCGGAATCGTTTATGCTGCAACATTTGGCCGCGGATTATACCGATGCAACAATTTCCGTAAACCTGTAGGAGTGGATGAAGCGCCAATCCAGGGTTACCACAGCACAAATCAAATATTACTATTCCCTAACCCTGCCCGGAACCAAACAACTATCTCCTTTGTTGCCGAAACCGGAAGGGAAGTGGTTTATCGTATTTTTGACCTTAACGGCAGAATGATACAATCAGCTTCACTCGGAACCTATCCAAAGGGTACGCAACATGTAACCATCGAAACCACAAGCCTCAGCAAAGGAACTTATATTCTTTCGCTCGACTCTGGTGCACAGGTTTCAACCGCGAAACTGATCAGATACTAAGCACAAATAGGGACAAAATCAACACGAATTCAAAAATCAAAAGATATGAAAAAGACATTACTCCCGATATTTATCCTGATTCTGATAAGCACATCCCTTTCAGCACAGCTAAGGGTTTATGCACCAGAACTAAAGGCTCCAGTGAATGAAGCTATTGAACAGTCTCCTGATGTTTTGCTCGACTGGAACGCAGTTACAGGTGAGGGCATTGAAATCAGCTATGAAGTTCAGCTTGCCGAAAATCCTGAATTTACCAATGCAACCCTATTCCCGTCAGTTACGGTTACCGCTTTAAAAATGAGCAACCTACTCTTCGGACATGTATATTATTGGAGGGTAAGAGCCATTGATGCTGTTGAAACTAGTGAGTGGTCTGTTACATGGTCATTTACAGTTATTACGACAGTGCTCATTCAATCACCAACCAACCTCACTGTGGTTAGTCCTGATCCTGTTATTGTCTGGAAAGAACTCACCGGTGTTACAGGCTACGATATTCAGGTAGACACCTCCTACAGCTGGGTCGTTCAGGCAGGAGTTACTACATCAAAACTCAACGATGTATTCGAAATTGATGAGAACCATATTTGGTTTGTCGGTGACAACGGGCTCGTTATTCAAAAGCTAAACGGTGAATGGAATACGATTTCAATCGGATCATCCGTCAACTTGTTTGATGTGTTTTTCACAGACAATGATAATGGATGGATAGTAGGTGATAATGGAAAGATTTTCTATTACGATGGAAATGAATTTACAGAACAGGCAAGCGGACTCACAACAGCTTTAAATGGTGTGTACTTCACCTCTCCAACCAATGGTTTTGCTGTTGGAAACGGAGGAAAAATCCTCCGCTTTGACGGGATTGAATGGACTCCAATGACAGTGAATCTCACAGCTGACCTGTTGGCTATCCACGGCAACGGAACCAGCAATATCATGGCCGTTGGCAAAACAGGGAAATATGCCCAGTTTAACGGCACTTCATGGTTAGATGGAACCTATTCAAATCGCGACATGAACGACGTTTGGGTTACTCCATCAGGCAAGGTTTGGGTTGCCGCCAGGGCAGGCAGAATTTTTAGTTATAATGGAACTACTTGGTCAGAACAGCTTGTTGGAACCCCTCCAAGAGACTTACAGGGTGTTTGCTTCTTAAACGATCAAAACGGCTATATCGTTGGTAACAACGGAACACTTCTTTACTTTAACGGATTGGTCTGGCAAACCCTTGCCAGTGGAACCACCGAAAATATAAATGGAATTTATCTTGCAAGCAATCAAAGTGGTTACCTTGCCGGTAATGCCGGTACTATTATCAAATATCAGGGTGAAGGCTTCAACAGTCCTTACCTCCACAATTACTCAACCCCAGGTGGAATTCTTGAATTTAAACTTGCTAACCTTTTATTCGGACAACCCCATTACTTCAGAGTCAGGGCAAAACATGCTGCTGATATTTCGGAATGGAGTCCCGCCAGCTCGTTTAGGGTTATTGATAAGCCTACGCTTTCTTCACCTGCCGATAACGCAACCAATATTTCGCTTGATACACTGGTTAAATGGCAGGCAATCACAGGTGTTGCCAAATATTCTATCCAGCTTTCTGATAATGCTGGTTTTGAAAATCCCAGACTTTTTGAATCAACCATCCCTGAATATCGTTTCGATGAATTGGTTTTCAGTAAAGATTATTGGTGGCGTGTAAATGCAAGGCACGCAGCAGATATTTCTGCCTGGTCGATCCCAAGGAAGCTTTCAACAGCCAACACCGTTACACTTGTAAGCCCTGCCAACAATGCCAACAATGTTAGCCGCCTGCCCCGCTATGAATGGCAAAACATCCGGGGAACCGAGAAATACATGATCCAGCATGGCAAAGACAATACGTTTACAACAACGGAAACAGATCTTGTTACAGATCCATTCTATCAGACCATTTTCCAACTCGAAAAACAAACAACTTATTACTGGAGGGTGAAAGCCATCCAGGGACTCGATTCAACCAACTGGAGTCAGGTAAGAAGTTTTGTAACAGAAGGCGAAACCTCAGTCGGCGAACTCAACTTTACAGGTGGTATTGCGGTTTATCCCAACCCTGGAGCGGGTGAGTTTACAATCACGTTGAACAAAGTGGTATCCGACAATTTTACCATTGAAGTGTATAACCTGACCGGATCCAAAGTATTCGAACAAACCCGCCAAACAGTCGTTTCTTCAGGGCAGGCTCAGGCTGCCATTGATTTACGACAACTGAACAAAGGAATGTATTTACTGAGAATAAGTGACGGAAAATCAGTTCGCACAAAACGGATTGTAATCGAATAATACCAGATAAACGAATTTATTGCCTATAAAAGCTGCCTGTGTAGGCAGCTTTTTTTATGTTCCTGAGAAACAGCTGCCAATTGGATTAAAGAAATCCTGAAAATCGCAATTATAATCTGATTTGAAATAACTGGGAGTGGGCAATGCTAAAAGCTACAAGCCAAAATTTGGATTAGTACTTGTTGAACCGCTTACCAAAACCAATATTTAAGTAAAAAGTAAGAAAAAAACGCTGATCATTATCATCAGCCATAATATTAACGCCCTGCGGGAAAATATCTAATCCAATTCCGGTTTCCAAAGATCTGAGACTGGTCTTTACATAGCCAAACTCTGTGTTAATACCTGTTCGCAAAAATAATCCTGGTACAAACGTTGTCTCATTGAGTCCTTTGGTGAACGGAGCCCTGCCATATATGTCGTCTATTGATATTCCCGAATGATACTTTTCTGTTTGGATAACTACGTTGTTATTGTCAATCATCCGTCTCACAAACAAATAGTACGGTTTTTGAACAGCCACACTTGCTCCGGCTTCATAAAGCCATCTGATTTCTACTCCTCCCCAGTATGGCTTTCGATGCAGCAGTCGTTTATACCCATAACTTGCTCTAAGAAAGAATACATCATTAAGCTTGCCATATACGTACCTCTTCGCATTATTAAAATACGGGTTAATAATTTTTAGTTGCTTAGGTGACTTTACTCCGACAAAATCAAAGGAAATAATTCTTGTATTAAAAGCGTTCCGGTTTAATCCAGTTCGGTACCCGGCACCGAAACCAAGCGAATGAGCCACAATAACACCACTCCGCTCGTTGCTGTAAATTAATAAATCTTCAAGGGTATCAGGTTCAGCTTCTATTTGGGCATGCAAAGAAGCATGCCAGCAAATTAGTGGCAAAAAAAGACATATCATTTTGAAGGCCCGGTAGATCATAATGCTTAGTTATGATTACATTGGAACCTGGCCCCATATTCTATTAATAGCGTGTTTCTTTCTGAAACTTGTGTGTTTCACCGTATGCAGCACATTTGCTGGACGACTTGCAAGATGTTGCGAAAAGCCCGGCAAGGAACACTAAAGAAAGGATAACTACTATTTTTTTCATAATTTTACCAGGTATGAAATTAAAATCTTTGTACAAAGAAAACTGTTTTTCCCGAATTATTCAATGTTTTTATATTTATTATTCTATTTAACTGAATAACAAAACCATGTAAATGAATCAAATCAACCCAGGCATCGAAGTGAGCTGGAAAAATGCGCTCAGTAAAGACTTTGAATCGCCATATTTTGCCCATCTGAAAGAGTTTCTGATTGGAGAACGTTCAAAATATACTGTATATCCTGCTGGCCGTGATATTTTTAATGCTTTCAATCTGACACCACTGCCCGCAGTTAAAGTGGTTATTCTTGGTCAAGATCCTTATCATGGGCCCGGGCAAGCACATGGATTATGCTTTTCTGTACCCGAGGGCATTCCTGTTCCACCTAGTCTATACAATATCTATAAAGAATTGAAAACAGATCTGAATCTTGATCCGCCGCGCTCTGGAAATCTGGAGTCATGGGCAAGATCAGGCGTTTTACTTCTGAATGCAACCCTAACGGTAAGGGCAGGTCTGGCAGGATCACACCAGGGAAAAGGATGGGAAACGTTTACTGATTCGGTAATACAAGTGATTTCGGACCTTCGGGCAGGAGTGGTATTTATGCTGTGGGGAAATTATGCACGGTCAAAAGTATCACTTATAGACGCAGGTAAGCATTGCATTCTTCAGGCACCCCACCCTTCACCATTGTCAGCGTCCCGCGGATTTCTGGGCTGCAGACACTTTTCGCAGGCCAACAAGTATCATACTTCAATCGGTCTGCCTCCTGTTGACTGGAACCTGAACCACAGCAGTTAACAATTGATTTGCAATTAGCGGAAATTATTTACCTCATTGCGTAATTGCTTTTTTACTAATTTGCACCGCTTTTTAATAAAAACAATACTATGAAAAAACTTATTCTATCCTTTTCATTTATTCTTGGATCATCGCTCATGCTATGGGCAGGCGGCTATCAGGTTCGTCTGCAAGGCAATAAAAACACGGGCATGGGCCTTACAGGTGTTGGCCTGAACCTTGGATCCTCCTCAGTATTTTTCAATCCTGGCGCTTTGTCCATGATGCAGACAAAAGCCGACTTTTCGTTGGGAGCCAGCATGATCTTCTCAGGGGTTGCGTTTGAAAAGTCTGGCACTAATTATCATGCCGAAACTGAAAGCAAACCCGGGACGCCTTTTTATGCCTACGGTGCAGGAAAATTAAACGACCGCTGGACAGTCGGGCTTGGCGTGTACACTCCTTATGGAAGCACAACAACCTGGCCTGATGACTGGGCAGGTAAGTTGTTGATCCAGAATATTTCCTTACAGGCTATCTTTTTTCAGCCTACTGTTGCATTTAAAGTTTCTGACAAAATCGGTATCGGAGCAGGCTTTGTTTACGCTACTGGCAAAGTTGCAATTGAAAAGGGGCTTAACTACAGTCCTTCAAGTCAGGTAAAACTCGAAGGTAATGCATCCAACATCGGGTTTAATGCCGGAATTTTTGTTCAGGCCACCGAAAAACTTGCATTCGGAGTTGATTACAGATCCAAAATCATGATGGAAGTTGCCGGAGGCACTGCATCTTTTAACCTACCCGAAGCTTTGTATAACACCTTACCAAAAGAAAACGAGTTTGATGCCGAATTGCCGCTGCCTGCCAACCTCGACTTTGGGCTTAGTTTCAAAGCTACAGAAAAATTGATGCTGGCTTTTGAACTTAACTGGGTCATGTGGGGAGTTTACGATTCACTTAAGTTCTCGTTCAAAGAAAAAGGAGAGTTGTTAAATTCATCTAACCCAAGAAAATACAAAGATTCATTTATCCCAAGGATCGGCGCAAGCTATCACGTGAATGACAATCTATGCGTCAGACTCGGAGGATATTACGACCCAAGCCCGACAAATGAGGAGTATTTTACACCCGAAACCGTTAGCCTTAACACGGTTGCATTTACATTCGGACTGTCGTATATGCCCATTAAAAACCTTAGCATCGACCTATCCTACCTTCAAACGTTGGGTTTGAAATCAGAGCGCAGCTACAAACCTGAGGAATTCTCAGGATACTACAAAACAGCAGCCTCTATTCCTGGCTTAGGCATTTCATATCGTTTCTAACCCTTAAAAATAACAAATCATGAAATATAGGATATTAATTATTGCTCTGGTTTTCATAGGATTATGGTCGTGCAAACCAGAATTAAACGAATTCGAAGCCAAAAGTGGCACAGCAGATTTCACAACTTATGTTGCTGCAGGAAATTCACTTACAGCAGGATTTACTGACGGAGCCCTGTACAAATCAGCACAGGAACAATCGTACGTAGCATTTCTTGCGAAACAATTTGAATCCGTCGGAAGACAGGGTACGTTCAACATTCCATTTATCAGCTCGGAAGATGGCGTAGGCACCAGGGGTCCGGCCCTGGTCACCAAAATGAAAATGGGCTATAGTACCGACTGCCTTGGAAACACTTCGCTTGCACCTGTGATGGCAAACCCTGCAGCTTCGCAGGCAGAACTTTTCCAGTTGCTTTCGACTTCGGTTGCTGCCAGCGGCCCATTCCACAACCTTGGAGTCCCTGGTGCAAAGGTTACCCATCTGTTGGCTCCTGGTTATGGCCAGCTGAATCCATTTTTTGGTCGCTTTGCTTCATCGCCCACTAGTTCTGTTGTACAGGAGATAGCCACAACCCAACCAACCTTCTTCACTTTATGGATAGGAAATAACGATGTACTTGGTTATGCCATTGGAGGTGGTGTTGGCGATGTTATCACACCTATTGAAGGCGCTCCGGGATTTGGTTTTGCCGCAAGCTACGAGGCCGTGATCGGCAGCTTCAAACAAACTGCCACAGCAGGTGCCATCGCCAATATTCCCGATATTACTTCTATTCCATATTTTAGAACTGTCCCCTACAACCCAATAGTTTTTGCAGAAAAGGATTCTTTGCTGATTCAATTCATTAACTCACAGTATGCTGCATATAATGCAGGTATGCAGTCAGTAGGTCTTCCCTACCGGATCAACTTTAGTGTTGGCGCAAACCCACTGATTATTCAGGACAACGCTATGCCCATACCTGACGGTGTGCCCCTTCCCAAATTCAGACAGATGAACAATGATGAATTGGTTCTCTTGTCAGTTCCTCAGGATTCCTTAAAGTGTGGTGGTTGGGGAGTTGCTAAACCTATTCCGGACCAATTTATCCTCACTAAGGCAGAAATTGAAAACATCACCAATGCTGTATCGTCGTTCAATCAGGTAATAGCTGCTGCAGCCCAAACGCATAATCTGGCTCTGGTTGATGTCAATGCCTTCATGCAGCAAGCTTCAACAACAGGGATCAAACTTGATGGGGTTACCTTTACAGCTGCCTTTGTTACAGGCAATGTTTTCTCAACCGACGGAATTCACCTGACACCACAGGGAAATGCAGCTGTCGCCAACTTTTTTATTGATGCCATTAATGCAAAATACAATGCCAGCGTGCCCAAAGTGATCATCACCAATTACAGCGCCGTTGAGTTACCATAAACATATCAATTAATTAATTCAGGGGGCAATATGAAGCGCATATTGCCCTCCTTTTTTTTCCAGCAATTAAATATTAATTATGAAAGAAATCGTTTTTGCAACCAACAACCTGCATAAACTCTCAGAAATAAATCAGATCGTAACCGGGGATTTTAAAATAATAAGCCTTTTGGAACTTGGTCTAAAGGAAGATATACCTGAAACCGCCGATACCATAAGTGGAAATGCCCTTCTTAAAGCACGTTATGTGCATGAAAGATTTGGCATGGATTGTTTTGCTGACGACACCGGACTTGAGGTAGAAGCCTTGAACGGCCGACCCGGGGTTTATTCGGCCCGATATGCTGGTCCTGGCTGTTCCTTTGCAGATAACGTGAACAAGCTTCTTCTGGAAATGAACGACAAGACAAACAGAAATGCAAGATTTATTACTGTCATAGCCCTGATTATCAATGATCAGGAATACCTTTTCGAAGGAAGTGTCCAGGGAAAAATAATTAATGAACCAAGGGGCAACAAGGGATTTGGTTACGATCCCGTTTTTCTGCCAGACCTGCACAACCAAACTTTTGCTGAAATGGATCCTCAAACAAAAAACGCCATCAGCCACAGGGGAAAGGCTGTACATAAACTGGTCCAATTTCTTAAAACGATATCAGAAACAGCTACTGATCAATAATATTGTCAAGAGCCATTTCAAACAAGTCTGCCAGCCCAATTCCCATTTCATTAGCTTGTTTTGGCAAAATACTGGCCTGTGTAATTCCAGGGACTGTATTTACTTCGAGAAAATATAGCTTTCCTTTACTGATAATAAAATCGAATCTTACAAATCCCTTACATCCAAGCGATTCGAACAAGAAGGCTGCCGTTGATTTAATCCTTGTCTCTGCTGTTTCAGTAATTTGCGCTGGTGTTACCTCATCGGCCATCCCCTGTGTGTATTTTGCTTCATAATCAAAAAACTCATTTTTACTGATGATTTCCGTTACAGGAAAAACGATCATTCCTTTTTTACTTTGCATCACTCCACAGCCAAACTCTCTGCCCCCAATGAATGATTCAACCAAAACCTCATCATCCTCCTTCATCGCCTTGTAAACAGCAGGCAGCAGTTGGTCAGGCTGTTTGACTTTTGTAACACCCACGCTCGATCCTCCATTGTTAGGTTTCACGAACACAGGAAGTCCGAGAGTGTCGAGTAAGATTTGTGCATTGATATGATGATCCTTTTTTAAAAGAACCGATTTAGCAACACGAACACCATGAGAAGCCACGACACGCTTGCATATATCCTTGTTAAACGTAAGCGCTGAAACAAGCATGTTGCTCGACGTGTAAGGAATTCCCAGAACATCAAAATAGCCTAGTATCTTGCCATCTTCGCCTGGCGTGCCATGTATTGCATTGAAAACCAAATCGAATGTAACCTTCGCCCCTTCGGCCACAAAACTAAAATCCTCTTTCATAACAGGAAACTGCTGCCCATCAGGAAATTCGACCTGCCATCCAGTTTTTTTTATAACAACAAGGTATCCCTTGAATTTTTCCTGTGGTAAAGAATCAACTACCACCCTGCCACTCTGAATCGAAATGTCATATTCACCCGAATCACCGCCACAGATTACCGCCACTGTTTTCATGAAGGAAATTTATTTGATTAAATAATTATTAATTAACAAGATACCGTCCAACTGATTTGATTTCGATCCACAAGCCATTATTTTTGTCACCTTCAATCGAATAATTTAAGCAAAAATACATAATCAGCTTATAAACCAACCAAAAGAAAACGAGGCAGGAAGATAACTAATCAAATTAGTTTGCAATTATATCTTCACTAAAGTATTCCTCCATGCACAGCTTCAACAGGAAACTTGCTCAGTTGGTTTGAAAAGAGAATGTTTCAGGTCGACAGATAATCCCATAGCACCAACAAACTACAATATTCAGAGATAAAAAGAGTTATTTTTGTGGCCAGTTATAAATGATCAATGATAACTGCCTGAACCAATCAATAAGTCGAATCAAACATGAAATTGTTTTCGGTGTTCCTGAAGAAAAAGTTATATATCCACCTGGCAATTGCAATAGCTGTAACTTTTTTCATCCTGTCAGGAACCAGCCGCTACTTAGAGCTCTATACACGACACAAGGAAGTGTATGTTGTTCCTGATTTTTACGGAAAGGATGCAGATGGAGTAATCAATGATTTTGGCAAGAGGTTCCGCTTCATCATAATAGACAGCATTTATGTAAAAGGCGCTGAAAGTGGTACTGTGTTGCAACAGGATCCCTATCCCGGATCAAAAGTTAAGGAAGGGCGAAATGTATATCTGGTTACAGTTGCAAAAATGCCCGAGCATGTACCCATGCCAAATCTTCGCAACCTTTCGCTCAGGCAGGCTCTGGTGTTGCTGGAATCGAGCGGACTCATCCCCAACACAATCACTGTCAAGGAGCATTTTGCCCGTAATGCAGTTGTGGATCAGTTACTCGACGGCATTGTGATTGAACCAGGCACTTTGATTTTCAAAGGTTCGTTAATTGATTTAATGGTTGGTGATGGCGGATCCGTTCATCGGGTTGCTATACCCTCATTGTTAGGCAAGAAGCGCAAAGAAGCGATTAGCCTGCTGCTGAATGCCTCACTCAACCTTGGCGAAGAATTCTATCCCGATGGTTACGACACATCACATGCAAGAGTCTTCAAGACCGAGCCAAATCTCATTACCCAAAGATTGATCCTGCCAGGATCAAAAGTTAACCTATATTTCAGATCAGAGCTGAAATTCGACTTTGCTGAATTGGAACGTGTGTACCAAACCGACAGCACCAAAATCGACAGTATTTTTTATCATGAAACATTTGTTCCCGAAAATGACGTTATACTGGAGGAGGATATTGATGCAGAAGATGATTTTTAAAGCAGCTACCGCGTTATTATTACTGGCAACAGTAACATATGTACAAGCGCAGGAAACATTAACCGGGCTGCAATTTAACGAATCAGTTAAAAAGGCTTCTGTGCTAGTTCCAAAGGAAACGAGACAAACAGTTCAACATCCGCTTCATCTGCCGTTTTTTGATGATTTTTCGGAACCTGAAATTTATCCTTCCCCTAAACGATGGACGGATCGAAATGTATTTGTAAACAGGGATTTTGCAGTATTTCCAACCAATACTGGTGCAGCCACTTTTGATGTTCTCGACGACAAAGGGGCCGTTTATTCCCATGCTGTTTCCGTTCCATTTGAAGCAGATTTTCTCACTTCTGTAGCCATCCGACTCGATTCGGTCTTTAGTCCTGTTGCAAGAGCTATTTCGCCGGCTGACTCTGTTTATTTAAGTTTTTATTACCAACCACAAGGCCGCGGCGACAGACCGGAAATTAATGATTCTCTGGTCCTACAGCTGGGTTTCCCCACAGGTAACATGATACTAGATTACATTGATTCAACAACTTTTCTGATAGACAGCTACCTGCTTGAAAATGGAATTGATTTTATTTTTCCTTTTGATACCATATGGGCACCTTCTGGATGCAACCCTGCTTTTTATCTGGTCAACTACAGTACGCTTACCTGGGGTGATTTGGTAACACTTCCCTGCGATTCAGTGATGAAACCAGAAATCAGCTGGGTATCCGTTTGGAATGCTCCAGGTAAGGAACTTGCCGAATTTGTTGATATTTACGGAACTTATTTCAGACAAGTACTGATCCCGGTTAAGGATCCGAAATTCTTTACAGCTGCTTTTCAATTCAGGTTCTTCAATTATGGAAGTATTGCCAATGACATTATTCCATCAAAAAGATCAAATGTTGATCAGTGGAACCTTGATTTTGTTTACCTTAACATTAATCGAACTATATTCGACACAACATACCGGATGTTATCGTTCACTGAGCGAGCGCCATCCTTTTTGAAAAGATACGAAAGCATGCCCTACAGGCAATACAGGAGTGATCCGGTGAACGCCACGGCACCTGAATTTAAGATATACCTCACCAACCTTGACCAAATCGAACACAACACTAAATACAGATATGTCGTAAAACAGGTAAATGGTTCTTTTGGTTTTGGTTATGATGGCGGAAGCTGTAACCTGCCACCGTTTTACGTATTCGGATACCAAAACTGCGCTACCAATTGCGGAGCCGCCCACGCTTGCCCTCCGGTTAATTCCGTTTTTGGCCTTGATTTTAGTCTCGATAGCACTTCATTTCACATTATTCATTATCTGAGCGATTCTTCAGGTTCAAATATTTTGGTTGACTCGATCCGATATAAACAGGGCTTCTACAATTACTTTGCCTATGATGATGGCACACCTGAACTTGGCTATGGGCTTGAACCAGCTGGCGGTTTGCTGGCTTATCAGTTTAAACTGGCCTCCCCTGATACTATAAAAGGAGTGCAGATTTATTTCAACAGAACATTGAATAATGCTAATGATAAATACTTTGACATCGTCGTCTGGAAGGATAACAACGGTAAGCCTGGAGAAGAAGTGTATAGAAAAAAACGCCAGCGGCCGCAGTGGAGCGATCAACTTTATAGATTTCAAATATATGAATTTGATGAAGATGTTTACCTGAATGGCATCTTTTACATAGGTCTGATGCAGGAAGAAACCGGAAGTCTGAATATTGGCTATGATGTTTCGCGCAATAGTCAGCAATATACATTTTTCAATGTTGACGGAATCTGGCGCACAAGCCAGTTCGAAGGGTCATTAATGATCAGGCCCGTGTTGGGTTCAGGTTACTTCATTGGCCAACAGGAAAACCTGTTAGACACAAACCCATTTACTGTCTCGCCAAACCCTGCAAGTAACTCGATCAAAATAAACACAACCCTTAAAGATGTTTATGACCTGAATGCCTCTTTTTATGATTTAACTGGCCGTGAAATATTGCAAATGAACCTTAGAACAAATACTGAAATCCAACTTCCTTACTTAAAATCAGGCTTGTATATCCTTCATTTATCAGACAACAACCATCAATACAGCTGCAAATTACTAATCAGTAATGATTGAGTCAACAAAACAGGATTACAGCCTGTCAGGTTCTAATGAACCTCCCGAGGAAAGCAGCGACCTGTATGAGCATTTCAGGTTTGTTGTTGACAAGGGTCAATCGCTGCTTAGAGTAGATAAATTCTTAGCATCAAAGATCGAAAACATTTCAAGAAACAGGATCCAACATGCCATTCAGGCAGGCAACATTCTGGTGAACCAACTACCTGTGAAACCTAACTACAGGGTAAAGCCGAACGATCAATTGGCTGTAATCCTTTCGTGGCCTCCAAGGGAGGTTGCGATTACACCGGAACACATCCCGCTGAACATTGTTTATGAGGACGACAAACTTTTGATTATCAATAAACAACCAAATCTGGTTGTCCATCCAGGGCATGGCAATTTCACCGGAACCTTGTTGCATGGCCTGGCGTTTTATTTTGGTCAGCAGAAAGTTACACCTGAAAATGGTTTTGGATATCTGGTACACCGAATTGATAAAGACACAAGTGGACTGCTTCTGGTAGCCAAGGATGAGTTCATGCAACAAAAACTTGCATCACAGTTTTTTCATCATACCATCGAGCGAAAATATGTTGCTTTAGTCTGGGGCGATCTTAGTCAGGACAGCGGCACAATCGAAGGCCACATCGGTAGAAGTCAGAAAGACAGAAAACTCATGGCTGTTTTCCCCGATGGCGAAACAGGCAAGGAAGCAATAACCCATTTCAAGGTTCTACAACGCTTTGGCTATGTAACTTTAGTCGAATGCAAACTTGAAACCGGTCGCACACATCAGATCAGGGTACACTTTAAGTTTATCGGACATCCTCTGTTCAACGACGAACAGTATGGCGGAAACATAATGATCAAAGGAACAGCCTTTACAAAATACAAGCAATTCATTGACAATTGTTTCAAAATTATGCCCAGACAATCATTGCATGCAAAAACACTTGGTTTTATACATCCAGCCAATGGAAAAGCCATGCAGTTTGACTCGGATCTTCCTGAAGATTTGAAACAATTATTGGATAAATGGAGCAACTATACCGGTTCGAGATCAGACGAACAGTCACAGGATCTATTTTAAAACAAGATGCTTCACAAGTAATCTCTTCCCATCCTTTTCCAGCACAATTATGATCAATCCCCTGAAAATGGTATGTAATGACAGGTTAATATAACTTTTCGGATCGTTTGTTCTTGAAAATCCCAGTTCCCTTCCTGCCACATCATACACGCGTACATTAAAAGCCATGGGGTCTTCAGATCCTGTAAACAGACTGAAAGTATTGCCTCCCGGATTCGGAATTATTAATGGAAGCACCCTGATCATTGATTTTCGCACCAGACTGTCTTTAGTGGCTTCATTCTTGACAACAAGGGATACATCATACTCCCCCAAATTTGAGTAGTAAATTTCCCCGGGGTTCTGTTTGTTACTCTTTTCCGGCCTTCCACCTTCAAAATACCACTGATAACCGGTGATTGAACCGGCCGACTGATCAAAAAACCTAACGGATTGTCCTGAAATAATTTCTTTAAAATCGCTCGAAAAAATTGCAATTAATTGTTCTGTGCCATCACCAAGTCCGTTGAGCTGATCTAATCCCGTTTGATCAGGGTCGAGCCATGGCTTTAATTGCTTGTTTGATTGTACACCATTTTGTTCCCAGCTGAAAGAAAATTTACCATAATAGTCAGGTGCAAATGTGTTCGTGCATGAAGCATTTCCTCCGGTTAGCGCACCAATTATGCGTCCTGATGCATCAAACAATGGCGAACCTGATGATCCGCCTTCTGTAACCCCGTGACCATTTTCAGTTTCAACCCATTGCACCCTCCAGTATTTTCCTGCAGGATCAGAATTCGACTGACCAAAACCTGTTGATACCGGCTTAACTGTGTAAGTTGACAGTTTTTTGATGTCTCCAGACGGGTGGTGAATAGAAACCCCATTGGCTGCTATATTCTCGCTGCGGTTCCATCCATTAAAATACACATTGAACGACTCGGGAATTGTCTGATTCAGCAACATAAGCCTGAAATCCGAGCCGTTCTCCACATCATTTTGTGAAGCCGCAACAAGCTGGCTGCCCGTAAGCGACTGATATGCAGGTTCGTTGTCAGGATTATTGCAGGTTGATGACTCATAATTAAAATAATATACCCATTGTAAAAAGTCATTTAAAGTGGATTGAATGCCACAATGATTGGCCGTAAGCACATAAGGTGTTTTATCTTGCCGTACATTGTTTACTAATGAGCCACTGCACCAAAACAAGGCCGATCCCTGCTTCACCAATATCCTGACTACCCCGCGCTTTTGATTCTGCCAGGCTGATCCTTCTGAGCAACTGACATTTACATTACAATTGCCACTAGAACCAAAATTATCTGCATCTTTCGGACGACCTATCAAGCCTACACTAAGCAGTGTAACAGCCGGCACGTCAGACGCACCAACCCAGGAAACGCGAATCAGGGCACTATCGCCGTAAAAAGGGCCCAATACCCTATATTCACCACTGTCAGCTTCATGAATCAATGCTAAGGTTCGTCCTGATTGGGCAGATTCCAGCTCAATCCTAAAACTACTCCCCGCAAAATTCCTCCGGAAATACCAGGTTAAACCATGATGTTGAGGATTCCGAAATACACTTGTCCAAACTATTGAGTCGCCTGTATAGAATGTTGACCCCCGGCTAAATGTCGAATCAGCAAATGGCACAAGAACACCGGCCTGCATCTGCATATCCTTTTCATGCTCATTGTTTTGAAGACCATCATCAGATATAATCTCATACCGGTTACTTCCGGTTTCTTTGATTTCAACGGAGTAAATAGAATCCTGGGAAATTACGCTAACAACTCCAAGAATTACGAAAAAGCCGATGAGGATGGATCTTTTCATATTACGTATTGCTCCACGCAAATGTAGTTGAAAAACAATTGAATGTTTGTGCCCAAAGCTTCCAGTTGTTCCATATAACAACAGTGAGTTATCACGACGAATATGTCAGCAAAAGACACTAAAATTTAAGAAGTCGTCTGCGACTAACTTAATAAGGCATGTGCAGATCCGGCAATCAGAAAAATAGTTGTTACTTATTCAGCGAAACTCTTTTCGTGTGCTTTATCCCCTGATAACTCAGTACAATCAGATACATTCCGTTCTCAAAACCGGACAGGTCAAGTGCATGATCGCCTGAAAGAATCAATTGTTCATGATAAACCTGAAAACCTGTTGAGCTAAGAATGCTGATACTTACTTGCCCTGATAACGGCGCTGAATTGCGGACATAAACCAATCCTTTACTTGGGTTTGGGTATAAACTGAGTGAAGGCTCACTCTGTTCGTCAACACCTACCCAGTTGACAATGATAAAATCTTCAACAGATTTTGTATGTATCCCGTAAGCATTGACAACTGTGAGTGACACATTATAGGCTCCTCCTTCCGTATAAAGAATTCCCTGAGGGTGCTGGGCTTCAGAAAACGATGGTGTTGCGCCCTCAAATTCCCAATACCAGTAATTTGGTGTTCCAGATGACAAGTCAGTAAAGTTAACTGTTGATCCCTGCATGATCTGTGTCTGGTCGGCGGTGAAATCGGCAACAGGCAGGGTTATAGGATTAACAACAATGTAATCCTCAATAATTTTCGTATCCTCACCTCCATAACCTACTACACGAAGGCTAACATCAAATGAACCGGAGCCCGAATAAGTCACAGTCGGATTTTGTTCGGTTGAAACGGGAGGATTCCCTCCTTCAAATTCCCAGTACCATTCAAATGGGTTACCCTCTGACAAATCAGCAAAAACAACCTGCCCGCCTTGAGAAATATTTGTTTGGCTAGCCTCGAAGTTGGCAACGGGAGGAGCAGCCGGATTAACGGTGATAAAGTTCGCCTTGGTTTCGGTATCGGTTCCGTCAGCATTCGTAACAGTAAGGCTTACAGTATAGGTGCCTGTCTGGGTGTAGATTATGGGTCCGGGGTTTTTCTCTGTACTGGCCTCTGGTTGTCCTCCCGTAAAAGTCCAGTTCCATGTTAAAATACCGGGCTCCGAAAGGTCAGAGAAATAGACGCCTTCACCTTGTTCGACGGTCGTTTCAGCAGCAGAAAAATTGGCCACCGGAGGAGTTGCCTGCCAGTTTACTCCCGGAAGTTTCTCAATTCCAGTATTGCCCGGATCAAGCCAATCCCTCAGTCTTGTAGCCGGTGTGCTTCCGTTTTGATCCCAGGAGTACCAAATTTTACCGTAAAATGCCGGAGAGGGATTTTCGCATGAATTGTAGGTATAACCTCCAGTGAGATCTCCTACAATCAATCCGTTACTATCAAAGATTGGCGAACCTGACGAACCTCCTTCTACTATTGATCGTCCGTTAGTAGTGTTGGCCCAGGTCACCCTCCAGTGCGACTGTAAACCATTCCAGGCAGTTGACGAAATCAGAGGGGTAGTATAGGTTGATACTTTTTTAATGTCGCCTGCTGGGTGATGTAGGCTCACACCATTTCCCATATCAACATTAGAATTTGTCCTGTTCCAGCCACTGTAGTAAACATTATAGAAATTTGGAATTGAACTGTTGAACTGCACCAGAAAAAAGTCGGAACCATTGTCGCCCTGTGAATTATCCCTTGCCTTTAACTGGCAACCGGTAGTGGTATTACTGCCGCTGCTCGTTCCCTGACATGTAGCGGCTTGATAATTAAAATAGAAAATCCATTGGTTAAGGTCAGCCGCACTGGCCGTTCCACCGCAATGTGAAGCGGTCAGGAAGTAGGGCGTCCGGTCGTTATTTGTATTGTTAATCAGCGCACCGGAGCACCAGTAAAAGTTGAATCCTATTTTGATGGAAATCCTGGCTGCTGATCTGATCTGGTTCTGCCATCCATTTCCTTCGACACAAGCAACATTAATCATGCACCAGAGTGATCGCACACCATCTGTTTCACGCTCCACGAATTCAATATGACGATAGGCATAAGCAAGTTCAGAAATCTGTATAACTGCTTGCTCCGACACGGAACTTTCCTGATGATACTCAAGATAAACTACATCGCCTTGAACGAATTCGTTTGCAAACAAACCCGATTCAGGATTGTTCAGGTGCGTGTATGAACCCAACAACTGGTTCCGGTTTTCATTATAAAGGAATAGCCGAGAACCCTCTGGAAGGTAAAATCTGTCATAATAAACCCCAAGAGCAAGAGCCCCGGAAACATGCAGCTTTAAACGCCAAACCTTGCTGCCGTCATCAAGCTGAGTCCACATTCCGGAGTTGTTCATATTCAATCCTGCCCTAACAGAAACGCCCATCCTCAAAGGACCGGGTGAATCGCTATCTACATCAAGCCTATCCTCGCGCTCTATTGAGGTGATGTCAGGGGCGACAAGTTCAATTTCAGCTGTCTGTATCGTGACAGAAGGGTGCTCAAAACTAGGAGGAACTCCCCCATAACTGATTTGTGACCAGGCAGCTGTATTCCAGAAAAGAACAATCACCAAAGCAGCACCAAGGCTCAAAAAGACAGATTTTTTCATGCGTTTTCATTTTTAGGTTTGACCTGTCAAATTTAAGTTTTTCTGGTTTATGTAACTTAGCCCAGGTTGAAAGAATTATTGATGTCTTTAACATTTCAAACCTCTGTTCAAAGATTTTATTCTGTTTGATTCAAAAACTTATTACTCTAAGCCATTAGAATAAATATTCATAGCAAACGAGCATGAAGTTTATTCTCATAACGATATTCTTACCCCTTTAAAAAATGGAGTAATTACAGATGAAATAAACTAATTTTGTCCTTAAATTATATACCAATGATAGTCATTACCGGTTCCGCCGGCTTTATTGGCAGTGTTGTTGCATCAAGCATACAGGCCGAATTCAAGGTGAAAATTGTTCTCGTGGACGACTTCAACAGGCCTGAGAAATTAAACAACCACAAGCATTTTTCATCTGCTAACAAGGTTGACAGAGATGAATTTGCTCACTGGCTGAATAACCATAACAAAGCGGTAGAGTTCGTCATTCATCTTGGCGCTCGAACTGACACAACAGAGTTTGACACTAATGTATTCGACAGATTAAACCTTAATTATTCGCAAAAAGTCTGGGAACTTTGTTCAACCTACGGCATTCCTTTGATTTATGCTTCATCGGCAGCAACCTTCGGCATGGGAGAGTTTGGGTACAGCGACGCTCATGATCTGGCCAGCCGGCTTAAACCCTTGAATCCATATGGCATATCGAAAAATGAATTCGACAAATGGGCACTCACACAAAAAAATCAGCCCCCATTTTGGGCTGGCCTGAAGTTTTTTAATGTTTATGGCCCCAACGAATACCATAAAGGCCGAATGGCTTCTGTGATTTTCCATGCCTACCGCCAGATCAAAGAAACTGAACAGGTTAAATTGTTTCGTTCACATCATCCTGACTTTGCAGATGGAGGGCAGCTGCGTGATTTTGTTTACGTTAAGGATGTAGCTTCAGTGATCTTATTTCTGATCAAGAACAAGCCTGAAAGCGGGCTATATAATCTGGGCACAGGGACAGCCAGAACATTCCTTGACCTTGCCGTGTCTACTTTCAATGCGATGGATAGGCCTCCTGTTATTGAGTTTATTGATACCCCGCTGGATATCAGGGATAAATATCAGTATTTTACAGAAGCTGATATGACGAAATTAAGAGATGCAGGATATGTTGCTCCTTTTACTCCGCTTGAAGAAGGTGTAAGGGATTATGTTGCTAATTATCTGACTAAGGGTAAATATTATTTATAGTTCTTTCAGCCTGTCAATCATTGACTGATTGATCTCTGAAAGCAGCACACGTGTATTAAGGAGAGTTTCCCTGATTCTGATTTTTTCTTCAAGACTTTCTCCATCTTCCTTCAAGACGTCTTTGGCTCCCTGCAAAGTATAGCCCTTTTCTTTGACTAAGTGATATATCTGATGCAGATACTGCATATCGCGCTTTGTAAACAACCGATTCCCCTTCAGGTTTTTTTTGGGCTTGAGCACGTCAAATTCCTTTTCCCAATACCTGATCAGGGAGGTATTCACAGCGAACATCTCAGCCACCTCCCCAATGCTGTAGTAAATTTTTTCGATTTTGTCTTGCTTCATCATCAATCCATTGATTGTGAAGGCAGTGAGGATAATTCCAGAATTAGACCATACTCCTCTGGAGTAAGATCGTTGAAGAAAAAGTGGATCGGATTTACCGGTTTGTTGTTCTTGTGAACCTCGTAATGAAGATGTGGGGCAGTAGATTTTCCAGTGTTCCCTATTGTAGCAATAAGTTGGCCACGCTTTACCGTTTCACCTTTTCTGACCTTAAACTGATGTAAATGACTATACTTGGTTTTATAACCAAAGCCATGATCAATGATTATTGTATTGCCATAACCCCAGTAAGACTTTTCAACCATCTCAACTTTGCCGTTTCCGGTGGCAAAAACTTCTGTTCCGACTGGTGCTGAGAAGTCAATGCCCTGATGAAACTTATTCACCTTATAGAATGGATCCAACCTGATTCCGAAATAAGAAGTGATCCTTCGCAGATCAATATCTTTAACTGGCTGAATAGCAGGAATTGAAGCGAGCATTTCAGCTTTGTTCTTGGCAAGTTCAAATACTTCGTCGAACGACTTGGATTGCACATATAGCCCACTCGATATCTGATCAAGTTTTCTGGAAGTAGCAACAACAAGGTCAGAATTTTTATAACCTTTGAGACGGTCATATCGGTCCACCCCCCCATAACCGGCCCTTCTAACCGATCCCGGAATTGGTTCAGCCTCAAAAATTACCCTGTAAATGTTGTCATCCCTTTCCTGCATGTCAGCCAAAAGGAGGTCAATATTTTGAAGACGTTCCTGCAACAATTGGTATTGAAGTTTCATATAATCCAATTCCCTCTGCTGCATTCTTTCCTTAGGTGATCCAAAGAAATTATAAACAATCAGCATGATAACAACAGCAAAAACAGAGGTTGACAACATAAATGAAATGACCTGTACAAGCCTTTGTTTCCAGCTTACCTTTAGCCGTTCATAGGATAATGTCTTCTGGTTAAAAAAATATTTTGCTTTCGTCATTAATAATCTTTTTCCCTTACCCGATCTGCTTTACAGACTACGTGGGACAAAATTAAATATTTAAGCTAAATTTGCAACCTTAAAAAACCATAAAAATACACCCACCTACTATTATCATATTCATTATGAACGCCTCAGATATCCGCAATACTTTTCTTGAGTTTTTTCGTTCTAAAAATCACACAATCGTTCCGTCCGCACCAATTGTTGTCAAAAACGATCCTACCTTGTTGTTCACCAATGCCGGAATGAACCAGTTCAAGGACATTTTCCTTGGAAATGAGAAAGCAGAATCGCTCAGAGTAGCCGATACCCAGAAGTGCCTTAGAGTTTCTGGCAAACACAATGATCTTGAGGAGGTTGGATATGACACGTATCATCATACCATGTTCGAAATGCTTGGTAATTGGTCATTTGGCGACTATTTTAAAAAAGAAGCAATTGAATGGGCATGGGAGTTACTCACAAAAGTATATAAGATTGATAAAGACCGCCTTTACATAACTGTTTTTGGTGGTGATGAGCACGATAAACTGGATCCGGACCATGAATCCTATCAGTACTGGAAAAATTTGGTTTCGGAAGAGAGGATATTGTTTGGTTCAAAAAAAGACAATTTTTGGGAAATGGGAGACACAGGACCATGCGGGCCCTGTTCAGAGATTCATGCAGATATCAGATCAGAAAACGACCGAATTGCCTTACCCGGAAGCGAACTTGTTAACCGCGACCATCCGGAAGTCATTGAAATATGGAATCTGGTTTTTATTGAATTCAACCGTCAGTCGAACGGGCAACTGGCAAACCTTCCAGCCCGGCACGTGGATACAGGAATGGGGTTCGAAAGATTGTGCGCTGTGTTGCAGGGAAAGAAATCGAACTACGAAACAGATGTTTTTCAGCCGCTGATTGTAGCATTAGCCAATCTTTCGCATTGTGAATATGGAACCGATGAGAGGAAAGATATCGCCATGAGGGTAATTGCTGACCACTTAAGGGCAGTGAGTTTTGCTATTGCCGATGGCCAGCTTCCTTCCAACAACGGCGCAGGATATGTGATCAGAAGAATTCTCAGACGTGCCGTCCGCTACGGATATACATTCCTCGGATTTCACGAACCCTTTGTTCACAAACTTGTCACACACCTTGCTGTCATGATGGAAAACAACTTTCCAGAAATCAGATCGCAGTTGCCACTGGTGTCAAAGGTAATTCAGGAAGAAGAAGCGTCGTTCCTGCGAACACTATCGCAGGGAATCAAGCGATTCGAAAGCTTTACCGAACAACATGTTGGGGCAAATAAAATTGACGGGCAATTTGCTTTTGAATTGTTCGACACCTATGGTTTTCCGATTGACCTGACTATGCTAATGGCTAAGGAAAAAGGTTTTGAAGTTGACATGGATGGCTTCAATCGTGGATTGGAAGAGCAAAAAAACCGTTCCAGAAAAGCTGCTGAGGTTGCACAAGGTGACTGGATCAATGTTCATGATGATGTCGAAAAAACAATCTTTACAGGATATACATCACTTAATGAAGAAGTTCGGATTGTCCGTTATCGTGTTGTTGAAACTAAAAAAGGAAAACACACTGAGATTGTGCTTGACAAAACCCCGTTTTACGCTGAATCAGGCGGTCAGGTCGGAGACACTGGCGTTTTACATAATGAAATTGAACACATTAAGATCCTTAATACAATAAAGGAAAACAACCTGATTATTCATATTGCCGATGCTGTACCATCAAAGCCCGAATCACTCTTTTTAGCCAGGGTTGACATGATTAAAAGAGAATCAACGGCAAACAATCATTCTGCCACACACCTGATGCACGCAGCATTGCGAGAAGTACTCGGCAGTCATGTAGAGCAAAAAGGAAGCCTTGTCGATAGCGAAAGGCTGCGTTTTGACTTCAGTCATTTTGGCAAAATGACTGCTGATGAACTAAAGTTGGTTGAAAAAATTGTGAATAACAGAATCAGGGAAAACATTTCTTCACATGTTCATGATGAGGTTTCGTTGGATGTGGCCATTTCTGAAATGGGCGCAATGGCTCTTTTTGGAGAAAAATACAGTGAAAAAGTCAGAGTTGTAACCTTTGATGATAATTTCTCAGTTGAATTATGCGGAGGCACCCATGTGACCCATACAGGAAGAATAGGCAATTTTAAAATTATTTCAGAAGGAGCCATCGCTGCAGGTATCAGAAGAATCGAAGCTATCACAGGGGAAAAAGCTGATGACTTTGTCAACAAACAACTGGATCAGTTGTCGAACATCAGAGAAATTATTGGCGGAACAGGAGACCTGGTCAAATCTGTTTTGCATCTGTCAGAACAAAACAATCAGCTCATTAAGCAGTTAGAGCAATTAGAATCAGAGAAAACCTTAAGAATGGCCTCAGAATTAAGTGCGCTGAGTATTCAAGTTGGTGATATTGATGTCGTGTCCCAGGAGATTCAGATTAAACCTGAACTAATGAAAAACTTAGCCAATCAGCTTAGAATACTCAAGCCTTCACATGCAATTTTACTCGCTACCAGAGATATTGATAAAATATCCCTTTGCCTTGCGTTTTCAGACGACCTTATAACCAAAAATGATTTCGACGCATCCGCGCTTATCCGAGAACTTGCTAAAGAGATTAACGGTGGTGGTGGAGGCCAAAAGCATCTGGCAACTGCAGGAGGAAAAAGCCCGGCCGGCCTCGAAACTGTCTTTAATTTATTTATGAGCAAAATGAAATATAAAGCAATGAATGGCTAATTTATCCGTACTTTTACTAAAAAAACCTGTTAATAAATTATTTAATAAATATATACGCGAACCGCTGAATAGTTCTCATTTTCGTTAAATTTGAACTTCAACAATTAACTAGCTCTGGAACACAACATGTTTTGCAAGCCAATTATAAACACGACCACTACTAACCGCCTACTGATCAGACTATTCGCGCTGTTTATCTGCATTTTGCCATACCAGAATCTGGAATCTCAAAACATAGCAGACCCTGATTGTCCTGAAGATTTTTTTTACGACCCCAACGACTTTTCGATACTGAGCCCTATCCATTCTGAACTAAACTATGCCATCGGCTGGGCACTTCAGGACAATGGCACTTGGGCATCACAACGAAATGTTATTCCCTCAACCAACACCCGATCACAGTTTCAGAACGAGCGGATGATCAAAATGGGGCAAGATAACTTTGTTTCATTACAGTTGCGCAAAATCACAATTAAAGACAAACAATACAGCATACTACTAAAAATTTACGAGGATGGCGAGTTTGAATTTCCCATTCTCGAACAAGGCTGGAAATCGTATCATTCCTTAGAGTTTTACATTTTCGACAGCAAAAAACTTAAGGAACTGCTGCCCGATGATGTTCCTTACAATGTCAAATATTTGGTCAATCTCGAGTGTTTTGCAACAGGAAGGGTGCGTAATTATACACGCATCATAGATGTTGATCGCAAAAAGCTGCCTATTTACAATTACTACAGCACTGTTGCCAAAATGTACTCCAACAAAAGATCAGACCCCGACGCAGTGATTGTTAGACACATACAGAATGTATTGGCAAAGAATGTTATCACTGATGCAAACATATTTATTGCTGTTCATCCGATCAGGGAGACAAGCAAAGATATTGTTCGCTTTAAATTCGTGACAACATATCTCAAAGAGGATTTGAACAAACGACAGGCTTCCCCGGATAACTGGCGAAATCTTTATGAAAACAACTATTATGAAGTTGATTTTTATGAATATCAGAGATTTATCAGAGATGCAGAACGCTATTATGTTGATATGATGGCTGTTGGTAACTCAGACGAAATCAGCTCAAGCTACCAATACGGAATTATAAGATACAACACCGGCGATTTTTTAGGTGCCTCAAAGGCATTTGATGAAGCAATTTCGAAAAATCCAAACGGAACTGATTTTTTAATCTACTCATACCGTGGAAATGCAAGAAGCAAAATGGGCAAATTTAACGATGCCATTTCAGATTTTTCCAGGGCCATTAGCCTCAAACCGACCCATGTTCAGGACTATTCCAATTGGATTAAGAACTACTATAACAGAGGAGTTGCAAAGTATTATCTCGGTGATCAGCAGGGAGCCTGTGATGATTGGAGGCGATCATTTGATTTAGGCTATGGCAGTGCTGAAGACTTGCTGATGAATTATTGCAATAGAAGACTAAACTAAGCTCCCTATGAGAAAAGTCGCTACTGTACTGATATTGATGTTGATTTTTGCGGCCAGCAATGGGAATGCACAAGCATTGAAGGATTGCGACAAAAACAAAACCCTGGATTGGGAATTTGGAGCCAATCTTGGCTTCACACAATATTATGGCGACATCAGCAATAAAAGCTATTTTGGAAAATTTACCAAGGAAATCAGGTTTGGAGGCAACTTGTTTGGAAGGGCTATTTTCAATCAGTTATATGGCTTCGGACTGGGACTTGGTTATTATTCGCTCGCTAGTGAAAAAGATAGTCTGTTAAAGGGAAATCCATTGCATTACGGTTACGAAGGGACCAACTTTCAGTTTGGTGGACATGCATACCTCAACCTCACAAACCTGTTTTGGGGAATTAGGCCCGAAGGACGTATTTTTAACTTATACAGTACTGCAGGCCTCTCTTATATCAGTTGGAACGGAACCTTAACCAATACACTGAATAATGCAGTAATTGTTGATAATGGCGTCAATTCACTTGGATTGAATTTTTCCAATTCTTCGGTAGTCATACCTTTGACAATGGGAATCGGAATACAGGTTAGCGATAACCTAAGGCTGAACCTCGAAGGCTCCATTCAGACAGTCATGTCCGATGACCTTGACTTTTACAAAGATGGCTTTAAGAACGATATAATCTTGTTTTCATCAGTTGGGCTTTCTTACCATTTCAGAGCGGTTAAAAGAGAAAAAAGCAGAAGCTATCGTCCAACTGGTCCTAATGTAATAGAGTATGACTTCTCCCAGAAAAGACCGCAACCAGCTTCATTCGACAGGAATCTACCCGTTCTGGAGTTTTCAGGTGACAAATCACCGGCTTTAAAAGGCCAGTATGAATTCAGGGTACAGGTGATTGCGATGAGCAAAAGCCGCATCAATATGGAGGCATTTGCAAGAAGGTTTAAGATTGAAACACCGATCATTGAAAATACCTTCAGCGGATTGTACCGTTACTCAACCGGTCGTTTCAACTCTTTCCGAGAAGCTGAAGCCTACAGCAAGGTCATCAGGGGCAAGGGAATACACGACGCGTTTGTGGTTGCTTACAGGGGTAATGAGCGGATTCCTATCTCCGAGGAGATGAAGAAAGATTAGCCGGAAGTTTTACTCCAACACCAATCCTGAACGCGAAAGACAAAGACGATCCCTCTGTGGTACGTCCATGCATGCCTGACTGGTCTGAAAGTATCATTCTAACTGCCGGACTCGCATTAACGAAGTAGTGTTTCCAGAAATCATATCGGTAATTACATCCAAGTAATGCGCTTGTTATGAATTTTTTGACGTGGTAATCACCGATGAATTGATCTGTTGTTTGTCCGTTGTAAAGAGTGGTTTCCATTGATTTCGCGACCAACCTGCCAACCTCAATTCCAACTCTGGCGGATAAGTGGTGGGTTGCATTACCAAAAACATGGTAATCTGCATAGATAGGGAACACCAAATACTCAAGCATGAAGTTCTTACTCTTTGTTTCCAAGCCCTGTGGATCGTCCTGTGGAAAACCAACCCGGTAGCCTCTGTCTTCATAAGCAAGGCCGGTTGTAATCGAAACGCTTTTGTTCAGTATAAGGGAAAAGTGCAGGTTCAGTTGATAGCTTCCCTGATCTTTATGCTTTTCAATACCACGAAAGGGAAAATGCACTTTAGTGTAACCCGGGCTGATCAGAATGTCGCCAGTTCCGGCACAGGTATTTTGATATATTAACAGGAAGCAGCAGAAATACAGTAAATTTCGAGCAGTCATATGTACATTTATATGTAATTGTACAAAATTAGCAAATTCTAAAGTCCTCAATAATCCAATATGAGGGCAAAATTATTTGTGAATCAATGATCTTATGGCATAAAAAAAAAGAGGCTGCATAGAGAGCAGCCTCTTTATAGGTTTTGGCGACGACCTACTTTCCCACATTTTACTGCAGTATCATCGGCGCAGGCAGGCTTAACTTCTCTGTTCGGAATGGGAAGAGGTGGACACTGCCGCAATAGTCACCTGAAGGTTTTAAATACCTTAGGGTATCAATGACATTGATGAAAGGAGACAGATGGAATGTATCGTAAGAGTAACAGATATTGTTTTTCTTACAAGAGTTATCGTCGTTGTGAAGAAAGCTTACGGGTAATTAGTACTGCTCGGCTTTGACATTACTGTCTTTACACCTGCAGCCTATCAACGTCCTGGTCTCGAACGACCCTTAAAGGAAGCCTCATCTTGAGGTAAGTTTCGTGCTTAGATGCTTTCAGCACTTATCTCATCCAAACATGGCTACCCTGCGGTGCAGCTGGCGCTACAACAGGTACACCAGAGGTTTGTCCAACCCGGTCCTCTCGTACTAAAGTCAGGTCCTCTCAAGCTTCCAACGCCCACAACAGATAGGGACCGAACTGTCTCGCGACGTTCTGAACCCAGCTCACGTGCCACTTTAATCGGCGAACAGCCGAACCCTTGGGACCTTCTCCAGCCCCAGGATGTGACGAGCCGACATCGAGGTGCCAAACCACTCCGTCGATATGAGCTCTTGGGAGTGATCAGCCTGTTATCCCCGGCGTACCTTTTATCCTTTGAGCGATGGCCCTTCCATGCGGAACCACCGGATCACTATGCTCGACTTTCGTCCCTGCTCGACTTGTTGGTCTCACAGTCAAGCACCCTTATGCCATTGCACTCTACGTACCGTTACCAACGGTACTGAGGGTACCTTTAGAAGCCTCCGTTACTCTTTTGGAGGCGACCACCCCAGTCAAACTACCCACCAAACACTGTCTCCGCCTTAAGGCGGATTAGGCATCAAAGAAACAAAGGGTGGTATTTCAAGGTTGACTCCATCACGACTGGCGTCGCAACTTCGCTGTCTCCCACCTATCCTACACATCGTTTATCCAATGTCAATGT
>Ga0351877_1011_pt1 | contig 63863 bp, 70 predicted proteins | sample BONcelFGM3001D13_FD_206775 | JGI IMG/M metagenome (GOLD analysis project Ga0351877, IMG submission 206775) | Enriched cells from coal bed in the Powder River Basin, Montana, United States - BONCAT cells FGM rep3 HSBNCT.FGM.300.1.D13 ...
TCGCCTTGCAGGAACTCGAGGAGGTGGCCGGGGCCCGCGGGGCCAACGCAGTCGTCGGTGTCGACATCGACTACGAGGTCCTCGGCGAGAAGAACGGCATGCTGATGGTCAGCGTGAGCGGCACGGCAGTAAGGGTTGACTGAGTCCGGAAAGGGGTTTGCGTATGAAGACAAGGCGTCTGGGAAAGATGGGCCCCGTCGTTTCGGCGATGGGCCTGGGATGCATGGGGATGTCGGACTTCTACGGCCCGCGGGACGAGGCCGAGGCGATCGCCACGATCCACCGGGCGATCGACCTGGGAATCAACTTCCTCGACACGGCCGACGTCTATGGGCCCTTCACGAACGAGGAACTTGTGGGCCGGGCCATTCGCGAGCGGCGCAAGGAGGTGTTCCTCGCCACGAAGTTCGGCATCCTGAGAAGCGCCGACCCGAGCTACCGCGGCTTCTGCGGCAGGCCAGATTATGTTCGCTCGGCCTGCGAGGCGAGCCTGAAGCGGCTCGGCGTCGATGTCATCGACCTCTACTACCAGCACCGCATGGACCCGGAGGTGCCCGTCGAGGAGACCGTGGGGGCCATGGCCTTGCTCGTGAAAGAGGGCAAGGTCCGCTACCTGGGTCTCTCCGAGGCAGGGCCCAACACCATCCGGCGCGCTGTTGCCGTTCATCCCATCACGGCCCTCCAGAGCGAGTATTCCCTGTGGACACGAGACCACGAGGGCGACTCTCTTCCCGTCTGCCGCGAACTGGGGATCGGCTATGTGGCTTACAGCCCGCTTGGACGCGGGTTTCTCACGGGGAAGATCACAAAACCGGAGGACCTGAGCGAGGATGATTTCCGGCGCACGAATCCCCGCTTCCAGGAGGAGAACCTCAGGAAGAACCTGGCACTGGCAAAAGAGATCGGCGAGATGGCGAAGGAAAAGGGATGCACGGCGGCTCAGCTGGCTCTTGCCTGGGTGCTGGCCCGCGGAGAGGATATCATCCCGATCCCGGGGACAAAACGCAGGAAATGGCTGGAGGAGAACATCGCGGCCCTCGGGGTGACCCTATCGGCGGAGGATCAGTCGCGTCTCGAGGCGATCGCCCCGAAAGGGGTCGCTGCCGGCGAGCGTTACGGCGAGGCCATGATGAACTTCATGAGGAAGTCGACGTGAAAGAAGACCATGATTCAAAGGGGGCGGCATCATGTCCATGTCGCGGGATGAAGCGCTTGCGCTGCTCGGGCAGCACATCAAAAATGAACGGATGATCAACCACTGTCTCGCCTCGGAGGCCGTCATGCGGGCGCTTGCCCGGAGGCTGGGACGCGACGAGGAAAAGTGGGGCCTGGCGGGGCTGCTGCACGATCTGGATGTGGAGCTCTGCAACGCCGATCTCAACGTCCACTGCCTCGAGACGGAGAGGATCCTGCAGGAAAAGGGCCTGGATGCCGAGATCATCGACGCCGTCAAGATGCACAACGAGACGGCGGCCGGGGCGAAGCGAAGCACCGAGTTTCAGCACGCCCTTGCGGCGGGCGAGACGGTAACGGGCCTCATCATCGCCACCACCATGGTCTACCCCGACAAAAAAATCGCCGGCGTCAAGACAAAGTCGGTGGTGAAGCGGATGAAGGAGAAGGCCTTTGCCGCCTCGGTGAGTCGCGAGAACATCCTCGAGTGCGAAAAAATCGGCATTCCGCTGGAGGAATTCGTGGAGCTTTCCCTGAAGGCAATGAGGGAAATCAGCGACCGGATCGGATTATGAGGATCGAGGATCGAGGAACGAGGTTCGAGGATTTTTATTCCTCGGACCTGCTCCTCCTGGACGAAGTGAAGGAAGGGCCTGAAATGCGAGGAGGGCTTCCGCGAAACCCCTGAGCGGAAGCCCTCCTGCTATGTAATCATCCCCGTCAGGCCGCGCGTACCGCGGGGGATGCTTAAGGGTAATGGCTGAATTTGGAAAGAGAACCCCGGGAACGAATGGGGCATCCTTTCCGAACAGTTTGGACAGGGTTTTTGTGAGTTACGATTTCAGGGCCCGGCATTCGGTTCTTTGTGGCGGATCATGGAAAAAGCGACATTTCGCAAGCAGATCGTTGACACAGAAGGGAAATGAAAGGGAAAAGTCGGAGAAAAGAAGAAGATCGGATTTCAGTGCAACTTTTCTATTATTAAAGACACTCCCGCCGTATTTGTCAAGCGCTCTTTTCCCTCGGAGTTCCGCTTTCCATTTCTATCCTTCTATGGGATTATAAATACTCGAAAGAACATGAAAGGAGGGTCAAACGATGCTCAACAGAATGATGGCTGCAGCTCTCACGGGTCTTGCGCTGGCTGTCCTGCTGCTGCTTTCCGGCACCGATGTCTCGGCGCAGGTCGGGAAAATGAGCAAGGATGAGCTCAAGGCGATGCTGGGCAAGCCGGAACTTGTCCTCATCGACGTGCGGCAGGCGGGCGACCTGGCCAAGAGCAACCTGAAAATCAAGGGCGCCGTCCGGGAGGACCCCAAGCAGGACGTGAAATCCTGGGCGGCCAAGTACCCCAGGGACAATACAATCGTCCTCTACTGTGCCTGACAAGGCGAAGGGACCAGTGCCTGGGTGGCACAGGAGATGATCAAACTGGGATTCAAGAAGGTCTACGCCCTCAAGGGCGGGTGGAATGAGTGGGAACAAGCCGGCTTCCCCACGGAGCCGATGTAGAACGCAAGGGCCTTTGCCGCAGACCGGCAGGGCCCTTCTTTCTTTCCTGGATACCCCATGATGGAGAACTGGATATGAAACAAGCCCCATGGTGCAGGCGGCTGGTCCTGTCCCTGCCGATCATCCTGCTGGCTTTTCCCGTCTTCGGTGCGGGTCTGAAAGACATTCCCCTTCCAAAGCGGCCGGCATCCGTTCAGTCGGACCTCGTGTCGGCCCTGGAGAAACGCAAATCCGTGCGGGACTATCGATCGGAGAAACTCAGCGCCCAGGACCTTTCTGCGATCCTCTGGGCGGCAAACGGCGTGAACCGTGACTACGGCAGGCGCACGGCCCCATCTGCCTTCGGCAACGAGTACATCGAAATCTACGTGGTGAGCGACGAGGGCGCCTGGCACTACGACGCGTCGGCCCATCATCTGAAGGCCGCCGCCCCCTCCGGTCTCAAGGCGCGCCTGACGAGCCAGCGGTTTGTCGGGCGGGCCTCTCACGTGCTTGTGCTGGTGGCCGATCCGGGGAAATTCCCCGGCTTTTTCGCCAGCAGCGAGGAGCGGCTGCGCTGGGCCCACGCAACAGCGGGGGCCATCGCGCAGAACGTGTACCTCATGAGCGCGGCCCGCGGAGTCGGGACCTGCCTGGTTGCAGGCATCGACGAGGGGGCGATCCGCAAGGGCCTGGGCCTGTCAAACGCGGCGATCCCCCTTTACGTAATGCCGATCGGGTATGAGGAGAGATAGGACGGGAAGTTCATGAAGAAAAGGCGTTTTGTCGATCTCAGTATCGCCATTGAGTCGGGGCTTCCCTGTGACCCGCCCATGATGATCCCGAAAATCGATTACGTGGGCCACGAACAGGGCGCAGAGCAGATGAAAGATTTCTTCCCGGGGTTGCGGAAGGAGCAACTTCCCGGCGGGCTGGGCTGGTCGCTCGAATTTGTCCACCTCACGACACACAGCGGCACCCACCTTGACGCCCCCTGGCACTATCACCCCACCATGGACGGCGGGAAGCCCGCCATGACGATCGACGAGATCCCCCTGGAGTGGTGCATGGGCGACGGTGTCGTCCTCGATTTCCGGCACAAGAAAGACGGCGAGCGCATTACGGTGGACGACGTCAAGAAGGCCCTCGCGAGGATCCGCTATGAGATCAAGCCCCTCGACATCGTTCTCGTCCAGACGGGCGCCGATGCAGCCTGGGGTACACCGGAGTACCTCGTGAAGGGGCCCGGTATGGAGCGTGAAAGCACCCTCTGGCTGCTCGAGAAAGGTGTCAAGGTTGTCGGTGTCGATGCCTGGAGCTGGGACCGGCCGCTTCCCTGCCTTGCCGAGGAGTTCAAGCGTACCGGTGATGCGCGGGTGATCTGGGAGGCCCACTTCGCCGGGATTGATATCGGTTACTGTCACATGGAGAAAATGGCAAACCTGGCTGCCATCGGTCGGTCCCACGGGTTCACCCTGTGCTGCTTTCCCGTCAAGGTGAAGGGGGCGAGCGCCGGGTGGTGTCGGCCCGTGGCCGTCATTGAAGAGAGTGATTAGTGGCTAGTGGTTAGTGACCAGTGACTGAAGAGACAGAAGAACATCAGGGATAGGGGAACAGAACCGGGCGATTGTCTTGGGGCAAGGAATGTGTTATGGGAGCGGCATCACGTCCGTTTCCGGACCGAACTGCAAGGAGAAATCATGAACATGGAAGATATGGAAAAGAAAAAGATCAAGGTCAACCTGCAGAACCTCTACAGGGAAGAGATGTACACGGACATGCGCACGGCGGCCCTCCGCCAGCTCACGCCCGTCAAGCCAAACGGCGAGATCGACAAGACGCGGAAGTACGTCTTCGTGGGGCAGACGAACATCATGTCCCCCCAGGGGCCTCTGCCGGTTCAGTTCCCCATCGAGGCGAAAAACCTCCAGGAAGCGGCCGAAAAATTCCCCGAGGTGATGGACCAGTTCCTGGCGAAGCTGGCTGAGGAGATCAAGGAAGCGCAGCGCCAGGAGCAATCGCGCATCATCGTCCCGGACAGCAAGCTCACGGACCCGAAGATCATATTGAAGTAAGGGTCTAGGGTTTCGGGTCTAGGGTCTAGGGTCCGAAGGTATAAAAAAATTTCTAGAGATGAAATCTACTTCCTTCCCGATACCCGAGCCCCGATACCCTTCGGATCATGCAGGCCGGCGAGGTAACACATGCTCGACCGTGAAAAAACAATAGAGGTTTTAACCCGCTGGAATGACGCTTGGAACGAGCACGACCTCGACAGGGTCATGGAGCTCCTTCACGACGAGGTGGAGTTCGAAAACTGGACGGGCAGCCGCGTGAAGGGCAAGGAGGCCCTGCGGCAGGCCTGGGCGCCCTGGTTTGCCGGTCACGGCGGCTTTCGCTTCACGACAGAGGATCTCTTTGTCGACGAGAAGGCCGAAAAGGTGCTCTTCCGCTGGTCCCTCGACTGGCCTTCCACGGAGAAGGGCCGCGAGGGAAGACCCGAGCGGCGCCGCGGCGTCGACGTGATGCACTTCCTGGAAGGGAAGATTATCAGGAAGTACACCTATTCCAAGACCACCCTGGAGATCGGCGGGGAGCGGGTGAAGCTCTCGGCCGGAAAATCCTGAGGCCCCCTTCTCAATCCTTTCCCCGATCCGATACCCCTTTGTTCAGGAGGTTCGCCTGTTGCGCAGCTCGCGCCCGCGCGTAGCGCCGAACAGGAAGACGATGTTCACGACGATGAGCGCCAGCAGGGCGCTCGAGAAGAGATAGACCGTTCCCAGCGACCAGCGGGTCGAGACCCAGCCGACGAGGTAGACGGCGAGCGCCCCCACGCCGAAGATGAGGATCGCCGCAAGACCGTAGCCGGTGCTTCGCCAGCGAGGGGGCGTGAAGGTGGCGATGAGGCTGTTCTCGATCGGCTGAATCCCCAATGCGAAAAACACATACGCCGCCGCCGCGGCAACAAGGTACTGTTCCGTGAGAAAAGCCATGAGCAGCGCCAGGGGCAGGATGGCGGCGTTGAACAGGAGATAGAGCCTTCTGAGCTCGTGGCGGTCGGCGATCCGGCCTCCCCAGAGCTGGCCGAAGATCCCCGCAACATAGATCAGGGACGTCAGGGTGGCGGCAGCCATTGTCGCTGTGGCCGCCATGTCCGGGATATTCAGAAGATCGTGAAAAACCCGTGAGAGGAACCCCGCCTTGAACTCGAGGAAGGCCGGCAGGGCAACGATGTTGATCCGGTAGACGAGCCCGCCCAGTGTGACGATCCAGAAGAAGAGGATGACGGTCCCCAGCGGAAATGCGTTGCCGTTCCCCCTGCTGCCGGCGGTGTCGTCTTCCTGCGTGATGGGGGTCTCGTCGATCTGGATGAAGATCAGGGCGATGCCCCACAGGAGGCTCACGGCGCCCATGACGGCGTAGGCCACCTTCCAGCCTGCAAGCCAGTTCATGAGTCCCGCCAGGAAAGGCCCCACGATGAGCCCGACGGTCCCCGCCACGCTGAAGATGCCCAGGGCCGTCCCCCGGTTTTTCACCCCGTGGGAGATGAGGCCCATGCCTGCAGGGTGGCAGATGCAGGAGAAAACACCGACGACGGCCAGCGACCACAGGATGCCCGTGGGCGTCGTCGACAGGGCCGTGAGGAAAGAGCCCGCGGCGCAGCCGAAAAAGCCGATCATGAGGGCGAGCCGGTTGCTGAAGTGATCGGCGAAAAACCCCCAGGGCAGGGCGCAGAGGCCGAACATGAGGTACATGGGAAACCCCAGCTCGAGCACTTCCTTGAGGCTCATGTTCAGCGACAGGGTCAGCGGGATGGCGAGCGCCGGGAAGGCGATCTCGTAGAAGTGAAAGAGAAAATGAGACGCCACGGGGAAGAGGAGGATCTTCTTTTCGTTGCTGATCATTTCGCTGCAACCCGCCGGATGTAAAATCTGCCGGAAACATACGGGAGGGGCTGCGAAAAAGCAAGCCGGAAGAGACGCGAATCCGCTTTGCAAGAGACAATCGGTCGTGTATGATTTCTTCGTTTGACGATGGAGCCCCTATCATGGAAGCGGATCAGAGGAAAAGGCGGGTTGCCCTGCTGTCGATCCTCTCCAACACGACGCTCGTCGTGCTGAAGCTCGCCGTGGGCCTTGCGATCGGCGCCGTCTCCGTCATTTCCGAGGCGATCCACTCCGGCGTCGATCTCATTGCCTCCGGGATCGCCTACTATTCCGTCCGCACCTCGGGCATTCCCGCCGACCGGGAGCACCCCTTCGGCCATGGCAAGATCGAGAACATCTCCGGGACCGTCGAGGCGATCCTCATCTTTCTGGCCGCCGGATGGATCATCTACGAGGCGGCGCTGAAGATCATCCGCCCGGAGCCCCTGGAGATGGCCGCCTGGGGCGTCGCCGTCATGTTCCTGTCGGCTGTCGTGAACACGTTCGTCTCCCGGAAGCTCTTCCGGGTGGGCAAGGAGACCGATTCGGTGGCCCTGATCGCCGACGGGTGGCACCTGCGGACCGACGTGTACACCTCGGCCGGCGTCATGGCCGCCCTGGCCGTCATCTGGGCAGCAGATTTCCTTGCCCCGGAGGTCGATCTGCACTGGGTGGATCCCGCGGCGGCCATCGGGGTGGCCCTGCTCATCATCAAGGCGGCCTGGGATCTTACGCGGCAGTCGGCACGCGACCTGTTGGACGTTCAGCTGCCGGGCGAAGAGATCGCGTGGATCGAATCGTTGATCCTGCAAAGAAAACCCGTCGTGAAGGGCTACCACCAGCTTCGAACCCGGAAGTCCGGGAATTTCCGCTTCGTCGAGTTTCACATCAAGGTGGATGCGCAGATGACCGTCGAGGCCTCCCACCGCATCACGCAGGAGTTCGCCCGGGAGATCCGGGAGCGCTTTCCCGGCGCGAGCGTAACCGCCCACGTCGAGCCCTGCGACGGGTCCTGCAGGGAGCGATGCCTGGAGGGGTGCCTGTTGGCGGAGGCGGAGCGAAGCGTCGTTGCTGCCAAGCCGGTGACGTGACAGGCATTGTCCATCGGAAGTTTGTTGTCCCGGTTCCATTTCCTGCGGATTTCTGATATTTTTAGAGCCCGTTCAAAAGATGGGGAAGGAGGCGGAAGATATGAGAAGAAATGTTGTTTCGGCCTGCGTCGTGATCCTGGTGGTCCTGGTTTCCGGCTGCGCCTCTCTCTTCTGGATGGGGGAGAAGCCGCACGTCGACATCGTGAACGTCACGCCGAAAGAAATGCGGCTCCTGGAGCAGACGTTCGTTTTGGAACTGCGAATCCAGAACCCCACGGAAACGGACCTGGATATCAACGGCATGGCCTTCGAGCTCGAGATCAACGGGCAGCCCTTCGCCCGGGGGGTCTCCAACCAGAGCCTGAAGGTCGAGCGCCTGAGCACCAAGGTCGTCCAGGTGGAGGCCTATACGGGGCTCACCAGCATCCTGCGCCAGCTCTCGGAAGCGAGAAAGGGCAGCTACGCTTCGGGGTTCAAGTACCGGCTCAAGGGGTCGATTCACACGGGCGCCCCGTCCTTCCGGATTCCCTTCGACGAGACGGGGGAATTCAAGTAAAGCCGTGGTCAGTGGCTGGTGGCCAGTGAAAAAACAGGGATTCGGGCTTCCGGAATCCGGATTCGGTATGCCCAATTCCCAGTACCGACTACCCAATTGCTGCCGCTCCGCGTCTTAATGGGCGGCAGGAACATGGTGGCGCCCCCCTGCAATAAAACCAATCCTTATCTGCAACACACCCTCAATTTTATCTGAAATCAGCCGACAATAAATAGTGGATTTCTTTCCGTGGCGGATGGGTATGCAAGGGGCGACCCCCTGCCTGCGATATAAAACGGAGCGCAGAAGATGCTGAAAATCCTCATCGGCCTCATCCTGGTCCTTCTTTTCTTCGTTGTCCTTTTCTTCAGCAAGCTCAAGGAGGCGCTCAGCACCGGCGGCATGGCCGTCCTGCTGGCGATCATCGTGGGCGTCTCCGGCGCAGCGGCCTGGCTGGGGTTTGCGGACATAGGCAAGACGGACAAGGTGGCCGTCCCGGCAGGAAAGGCCGCTTTGCCGGCTGCCGAAGCTCCCGTGCAGACCGTCACCACCCCCGGCGACGGGACACCACCCGGCGCCCCTTTCAGGGTGACCGCGGCCGGGGAGGGCGGCCTGAGCGTGCAGGAGATCTACGAGAGGGTCAGCCCCTCCGTCGTCGTGGTATACAACCTCAACGAATCCGGGCAGCCCCGCGGCCATGGAACGGGGTTCTTCATCGATCCCTGGGGGATGGTAGCGACCAACTATCACGTCGTCGAGGGGGCTTCGTCCATCAAGATCAAGACGAAAAGCGGCGCGACGATGGACATCAGGGGAATCGCCGCCGTCGATGCAGAAAACGATGTCGTCATCCTGTCCGCTATCCTGCCCATTGACAGCATCCGGACCCTCAAGATGACCCCAACACTACCGCAGGTGGGCGACAAGATCGTGGTCATCGGGACGCCCTACCACCCCCAGCTTGCGCAGACCATCACCGATGGCCTTGTTTCCGCGATTCGCCCGCTGGCCGGCGGCAAACGGCTGATCCAGATCTCGGCGCCCATTTCCCCGGGCTCGAGCGGGAGCCCCGTGGTGAACACGAAGGGCGAGGTCGTCGGCATTGCGACGCGTGTCCACCGCCAGGCATCCCACATCGGGATCGCCGTGCCGGGGGAGATTGTCTCGGGCCTGACCCCGTCCTCTCCATTCCCCGTGGCGAGCCTTCCGATCCTTTACGCCGGGCAGGTGGCGGTGGGAGGTGTTGATCCGTCGCCGCAGCCGGCCGAGGCGCAGCGCAGGATGGAAGAGGAGCGGCGGAGGGTCCTGGAGCAGCAGGCGAGGGCCCAGGAGGAGCGCAGGCGGTGGCGCGAGCAGCAGATCGGCGAAGCGGCCGACCTCCTCGACAAGGCGAGGCACAATATGAGTTTCGATCGCCACGAAATCGCTTTCGGCCAATTCGAAAGAGCCCTCCAGATCTTCCGGGGGCTGGGGGAGACACAGGGCATGGCGGCCTGTCTCGAGCAGATGGGCATCATCCAGCAGAAGAGGGGACGCCAGGACATTGCCACGGAGTATTTCCGTCAGGCGGCCACGCTGAGGGCACGTCAATAAGCCCGCAGGGCTTATTCGTCTCTCTCGTCTCTCTCGTCTATCTGGTCCCTTTGGTCTCTCTGGTCATGCCGCGGAGCGGCAGGAAATGGGTACTTTTCCCTCTCAACTTCCGTCGAAATCTGCCGATAAGTGATAAGGGAGCCGCCCCGCTGCGGGAGGGTTCCTCTATTACGGTCTTTCGATGGGGGCCCGGGTGATTGTCGTTGCGTCGTTGTTTCTCATTGCGCTCCTGCTCGCTGTGCTCTTCTACAGGAGACTGAGAGAGTCCTTCAGCCGCAGGGCCTTGTTTTTTCTGGGCGCCGTCCTGGCCGTCACGGGGCTCGCCTTCGCCTACTGCGATTACGTCATCCTGCGCGAAGCCATCGCGATGACGCAGAAGCCTTCCATCATCATCCGCGGGCCGTTCTACATCACGATCCTGCTCACGGTGCTCTTCTACCGGAGGCTCAGAAAGCTGCTGCGCCGCCGTGTCGTACTGTCTTTTGTCCTCGTCCTCGGCGTCATCACCTGCAGCGTCACCAGCTTCCACTTCACCGCGCTGCGGGAGACCCTCAGCGGATCGCGGGAGTACCAGTTTGCCAAGCGGGTCAAGAATGCCGCCCAGAGGGTGGTCGTGAAGATGACGACACCGCAGCAACCCGCGGTGTACGCGCTCAACAACCAGGATCTCTACCGGAGTGTGGCCCCCTCCGTCGTGCTCGTCAGCTGCCCCGGCAAGGGATACGGCACGGGGTTTTTCTACGGCGGCGATGGCCTCGTCGTCACCAATCACCACGTAATGCGTGGGGTGGAGCATGCCGAGATCGTCACACAACAGGGGCAGAAATACCCTGTCCTCGGTGTCGTGGCCGAGGACCCCGCCAACGACCTCATCCTGCTCTCGACGGGCATCCCCCCTGACGAGGTCAGGGCCCTGGCCGTGAATGCCTCCTCCGATGCAGGCGACCAAGTCCTTGTCGTCAGCCGCCACAAGGTCTTCACAGACGCTTTGGCCGAAGGCACCGTGTCTCCCGCGTCCGGCCATCCCTGGATGGGGATCCGGCTTGCCACACCGCTGACCTACGGGGCAAGCGGAAGCCCCGTCTGCAATTCACGAGGCGAAGTGGTCGCCATCTTCTGGGGCGGGGACAAGCAGGACATTCGGATGGGGTTCGCCACCCCTGCGGCCCGACTGTCGGCTCTGGTCGCAAAAACGCCTTATCCGCTGTCGCAGATCGCAGCTGCTGAACCCCTGAACCTGAATATTCTTGAACCGTCTTCTGCCCGCCAGGCTTCTGCAGAGTCGGCCGCTGCGCGGCAGTGACCGGGGGGAATTGGGTATTGCTGCTTTGCCCCGGCCGGGTTTTCATCTCGACCCCGACTGCCCTTTGATGTATACAAAAACCGGTTGCCGGGAAAGGAAGACCGCAATCTGCCGGGGCTGACCATGACTGCCATCTTCGATGCCATCGAACTCGCCGCCCGCGCCCACCGCGGGCAATGCAGGAAGGGAACGAAGATCCCCTACATCGTCCACCCTCTCGCCGTGGCGAAGATCCTCATTGATGCCTGCTGTGCGGAGGACGTGATCGTGGCGGGCATCCTCCACGACACCGTGGAGGACACGCCCTTGAGCCTCGACGAAATCCGGCACACGTTCGGGGATCCCGTCGCCCGGATCGTGGAAGGCGCCTCGGAGCCGGACAAGGCAAAGCCCTGGGAGGAAAGAAAGACACACACCATCGAATTCCTGAAGACGGCCTCCGAGGCCGTCCTCCTCGTGTCCTGCGCCGACAAGATCGAGAACCTGCAAGCCATTCGGGGTGACCGGGAACGGGTCGGGGAGGAAGTCTGGACTCGTTTCAGGCGGGGTCGCAACCAGCAGGCCTGGTACTACCGTTCGGTCCTTGCCGTACTGGAGGAGCGCCTCACGGCCGCGCCGGGACTCTCCCTCGTCTCTCATCTCAAGAAGGCCGTCGCGGAGGTGTTTGGCTGAGTCGGTTGCCTACCCTTTTTCTTTCCCAACCTGAAGCAGGGTGATGGACGCGACGACGAGGAATACGCCCACGACCTGCCAGGGAGTCATGATCTCGTCAAGAAACAGGAAAGCGATCACGGCGGCGGCGATGGGCTGCAGGGTTGCGGTGATGCTGGCGTGGGTGGATCGGATCATGCGCAGGCCCTTGTTAAAGAGCCCCAGCGAGACGGCCGTGCCTGCAATGCTGATGAACAGGATCCAGAACCACTGTGCGGCGCTGTAGGATCGGGTCAACCCTTCGAAGGGCGAAAGCAGGCTGTTGCAGGCCACCGCGGAGAAGAGCGACGCGTAGAAGAGGACCGTCCAGGGTTTGTATCGACGCAGGGCCGATTCGCTCAGGACGGTATAGCCGGCCAGGAATGCCGCCGCGCTCAGTCCGCCGATGATTCCCGCTTTGTTGAGGCTCAGCAGGTCGAGCGTATAGGCGCCAACGGCCAGATAGCAGCCGAGGCCGGAGCCCGCAATGGCCAGAAGGGTTGACGTGGAGTGGCGCTCCCCGGAAAAGGCCAGGGCGTATGCGGCAACGAGCACCGGCGACTGGAACTGCAGCAGGATCGCCGCCGCCACCTGGATCTTGCTGATGGCGTAGAAGTAGGTGAACATGGTGGCCGCAAGCACGAATCCCAGGATGATGAAGCGGGGCAGGCTCTGCCGGGAGATCTTCAGCGCGGATGGGTTCGCGGCCGCAAGCCATGCCAACAGGACCGCCGAGGCGATCACCGTCCGGATCTGGACAAGCTGATAGGGCGTGATTCCCTGGTGAAAGAGAAACTTGGAGGCCGTCCCCGAGATGGCAAAAAGCAGGGATGACAGGGCAACGTAGAGATAACCGAATCGTCCGGACGAACTCAATGCATCAATCCTCTCCCGGTGGCAGCGGCATCCACATCATCTTATATCATGCCCGAATCGTTCTGAACCCTTCAATTCTTCGTCAAGCTGTGATAGGGATTTCGTGTAGAGTTCTTTCCCGATTTCCGGACCATTCATTTCCCTGGGGGGGTGTCTCGATATGGCCCGTCGAAAGCAGCCTGCTGGCAAGATCGAACTGAAGGCGCTCGAACCGTCGGAGATCCGGGTTCGCCTGAAGGAGTTGGGCCCCGTGGCGGAGATTAGGCTCACGCGGGCCAATCTGCCGTTGTTCGAGGAGGACGAGTTCGAGCTGTTCCTCGCCTGGGGCGGCCAGCGCAAGAAATACAAGGTGCCGGTCAAGGACGGGAAAGCGCTGTTCGGCATCCTGCCCGATTCGGTAGCCCCTCTCACCGACAAGAAACCTCAAAAAGGCAACGAAGCACTGATACGCGAGCTCACGCTGGCCGGAAGCGGGGGTGAGGCGACCTTCCCCATGAGTTGGGGTTATGCCGTTCCCGAGGAATGGAGGCCTTTGGAGAAGGTCTACAACCGCGTCATCGAGATGGCGAGGATGTACAGCGGCTGGCAAGTGTTTTAACGGGCTGGTGAAAAAAGCACATCTGCGTCGTTGCCCTCGTTCCTCGTCGCTCAACGTACACCAAAGTACGTCTCGCTCCTCGGATTCTCGGGCGCCTAGCATCTGCACCTTTTTGACCAGCCCGGGGAAAAGACCAAACGGGCTCGCACGCCTTGCAGCCAACCCCTTTTGACCAGCCTGGGGAGGGAAATAGGCGGTTGACCGGGGGCGCATCCCGTCAGGGTGCGCAACCACGTCCCGTTCTTTCCTCGCCTTGAAACTCCGCGAAGCTAATCCATGTGGGAACCGCCGTTAATATCGATGTCCTCACCGGTGATGTAAGCGGCTTCCTCGGAAGCCAGAAAAGCGACCGTTGCAGCCACCTCTTCCGGCGTTCCCAGTCTCTGGCAGGGAATGTCCCTGGACATCTCCTGCTGCCGCTCGGGTGATTCGAGGCCTCCGCGGATGTCTGTGGCAATCAGTCCGGGAGCAACGGAGTTGACAGTAATCCCGTGGGAGGCAACCTCCCGCGCCAGAGCCTTGGCAAATCCGAGAATTCCTGCCTTGGCCGCGGAATAGTGCGCCCCACCAAAAACGCCCCCGCCCCTCTTTGCCGAAACAGAGCTCATGTTCACGATGCGGCCGTACCCCTGTTTGATCATCGTGGAGAGAACGGCCTTGGAGCATAAAAAAGTTCCTTTCAGGTTAACCGCCAGGATGCGGTCCCAGTCCGTTTCAGTCATGTCCGCCACTTTGATCGGCTGGGTGATCCCTGCGTTGTTCACCAGGATGTCGATCCTGCCGAAGCGGTCGAGCGCCGTACGAACGAGTTCGGCCACTGCCTGTTGCCTGGTCACATCGACCTGGACGGCAACGGCGCTGCGCTTCATGGCTCGGATCTCCTCGGCCACTTTTTCCGCGCCCGCCAGATCCAGGTCGCCCACGACCACAGCGGCACCTTTTTCCGCCAGGGTCAGGGCAATCGCGCGTCCGATCCCTCTCGGTGAGCCAGCACCCGTGACGATTGCAACTCTCTTTTCAAGCGACATCTCTTTGTAGTCTCCTTTTGTTTCTTGATGATCCTCTTCCGAATAACAGGTTGCAGGATGGGTATCTGCGCCTCAGTACACTTCAGTAAAGAGTGAGCGCAGGGATGTACGTCACCGCAAGCAACAGAAGACAAGCGGCGAAGAAAAACGGCCAGAGCTCCCGGATCGTCTCGTCCAGCGAACACTTGGCGATGCTCGTGGAGATGAACAGCGTGGTCCCCACAGGCGGCGTGTAGATCCCGATTCCCAGGTTGATGACCATGATCAGCCCGAGTTGGACGGGATCCAGACCGAGAGACAATCCCAACGGCACGAAGATGGGCCCGAAAAGAAGCAGGGCCGGCGGCAGATCCAGGGGCATGCCGATAACGAGCAGCACCACGTTCATCGCCATCAAAATCAGCCAGGGACTCTGGATCGTCGCGGACACCCAGGCGACAAATCGCGCCGGAACCTCATCAAAGGTCAAAAGCCAGCCGCAGGCCGCGCTGCCCATGATCACCAGCATCACGATGCCGGTGGCAATACCGGCCTCAACCATCGCCTCTTTGAAGCGGGCCCAACCCAGGTCTCTGTACACGAAGACGCTCAGCAGGATTGAGTATACAACGGCAAGCACGGCCACCTCGGTCGGCGTCGCAACCCCGAAGCGCAGAAAAACGAGGATCCAGACGGGCATGACGAGCGCAGGGAGCGATCTGAAGGCGAGTCGAAGCAATGCCCGTTTCCCGATCGTCGAACCGGTGTTCTTGTAGCCCCGGCGTCTGGAGATCCACCAGCACAGGAAAACGAAGCTTGCCGCCATGAGGAGGCCCGGCAGGACACCGGCGATAAAGAGGTCGGCCACGCTCACGCCGCTGATCAGGGAGTAGAGAATCATGGGGATCGACGGCGGGATCAGGATATCAAGGACGGACGACGTCGCCATATTGGCCGCGCACAGGCCGGCGGGGTAGCCGCACTTTTTCTGCCACGGGATGAGGACCGGACCGAGAGCCGACGAGTTGGCGACGGCGCTTCCGGAAACGCCACCGAAGACGGCAGAGGCCACCACGGTGGTCGAGAGCTCGCCCCCCGTGAAGCGCTTCATGAATTCGGACGCGAAGGTCAGAAGTTCCTTTCCAAGGCGGCCGCCCATCATCAGGCTTCCCGCCAGCATGAAGAAAGGCAGGGCCAGCATCGGAAACGACTGGGTCTGCTGGAACAGCTGCTGGGCCACAATCATGAGCGGCAGGGTCCCATCCCACAGAACGGCCACGGCCGCCGCGATGACCATCCCATGCCCCACCGGAACGGCGAGCAGCATGAGCACGATAAACGCAAGGGTGAGGACGAAACTCATGGTCAGGTCTCTTTATAGGTGAGCGTGAAACGCGTTTCGGGTCCGGTCGACGCAATGCGCACGGAGGAGCATGCCGCTGCAAGAGCCAGAAGCAGACAGCCCAGCGCCACAGCCAGGTACCCCTGGCTGGTCGGAATTTTGAGCACGGGACTGACTTGCACCCACGTGCTCTCCGCCAGGAGCAGCGACTGCCAGCAGAGGATCAGATAGGACGCGATTACGATCGCGTTCACGAGATGCAGGAGCCAGACACGCTCGCGCGGCCCGAGTCTGTCGTAGAGCCAGTCAACCCCCAGATGCCCGCCTGCCTGCGCAGCCAGTGCGATCCCCGCGACGATGAACCAGGGAAACAGGAGCTCCGGGAGCTCCTGCGCGGCATCGATGCCGCCGCTGGCCAACACGTAGCGCGCGACAACGTTGCCCGTCAGAATCACCGTCAGCGCGATCCCCGTCACCAGAACGATGAAACGGCACAGACGCGTGATGAGACGATCGATGCCGCTCGCCGCGGCAAGAGCGATGCGCCGGTCGGCAGACCCTTTGACGGGCGGGTCCCCGCCATGAACACCAGTCATGCGGCGATCACTTCTTCTTCGCCGCAGCGACGAGTTCAACGACAAAGGAGCCGAAGGGTTTCGCCTTCCACTTTTCGACCACGCTCGCCGTGGCCGCCTGGAATTCCGCCCGGTTGGCCTGGTTGACGGCGATGTTCGGATTCGCCTTGAACTCGGCCAGCAGCTTCCTGTCCGTTTCAGCCATCAGCCGGCGCTGGAGAACTCCCGCCTCTTTCGCTGCCGCTTTGATGATTTCGAGCTCACTCGGTTTAACCTTCTTGACTGCCATCTGAGACATCAGAAACGGTGTGGACTCCCACTTGTGGCCGGAGAGGGAAACGTACTTGTTCACCTCGTAGAGTTTGTTGCTGGCGATGTTGGCAAGGGGGTTCTCCTGGCCGTCGACGACGCCCTGCTGGAGAGCGACGTACAACTCGCCGAAGGCGATCTGCTGGGTGGCCGCGCCGAGCGCCTGGAAAATATCCACGGTCATCGGATCCGCCGGGGTGCGGATCTTGAGTCCCTTGAGGTCGGCCGGCATGTTGATGGGCCGCTTCGAATTCGTGATGTGGCGGATCCCGTTGTCCCACCAGTCCAGGACCACGATTCCCACTTCGGAGAACCTCTTGTTCAAACGCTCACCGACGGGACCGCTGAGCACCTTGTGGGCGGCGTCGGCGTCGGAAAACAGAAAGGGCAGGCCCAGGGCGGCAACTTCCGGAACCAGGCCGGCGGCCGGGCCCTGGCTGTTCGCCGTCAGGTCGAGCGCGCCGATTCGCAGGGATGTCAGCATGGCAACGTCGTTTCCGAGCTGTTCGGCGCCGGCAATCTTGATGGTGACACTGCCTTTCGTGCGCTCCGAAACCATTTTCGCGAATGCCTCTGCGGCGATGGTGCGGGGATTCCCGGGCGAGGCCCCGTGGCCGAGCGTCAGCGTGACGGCGAGCGCGTTGCTCGAAAAACCGATCAGGATCACGGCCGCAAACAACAGGACTGCGCATTTTCTCATGGCGATTCCTCCTTTTTCGTTTTGTTGGGGTTGCGATACAATACAAAATAAAAGCCTGGGTTGCAACTAGCCAATTCAATAGCAACCCGGGCAGACCCGCCTCGCTTCCAATCAGCAGAAAGATCAAACTTGGAAGGGCAACTTTTTATTTGAAGATGTCCTTGATGTTGTCCGTGAGGGAGCGGGTGCCTTTTTCGGCCGACTTGCGGGCTTCGAGAACCCCCCGGTTCAGCGTGTCGATGACGATGGGCATCGTCAGGCGGTCATGCAGCACGGCCAGGATCCGGCTGAAGACCTCCGAGGGCGGCGCGAGAACCGTTACAAAACAGAAACGGGCGCTCCGGCTCCAACCGGACCGCGATCGACTCAACTCCCTGATTGGACGGGGTTATTTCTTTTCAGTTTGCGCTTGATTTGGACGGGGCTACCTTCTATAATCAGCGCCAATTTGACGTATTCCCATTCCGTTTCCGATGCACATCGAACTGTCATTTTAAAAAAGGAGAGGCGACTTATGAAGAAGATCTGGACGCTCACGATTGTCCTGGTTGTCGCGGCGGCGTTTCTGGCAGCGCCCTGCCTCGCGAAGACCACGTGGAACGCAAACTCGGTATGGCCCCCGAAGAACAATCACAGTGTGGGGCTGACGGAATTTGCCGAGAAGGTGAAGACGGCCACCAACGGCGAGCTCGAACTGATGGTGAGCAGCGGCGGCGCCCTGGGCTACAAGGGCCCCGAGCTTCTCAAGGTCGTCCGTGACGGCCTCGTCCCTGTCTCCGACATGCTGATCAGCGGCGTGGCAGGCGACGAGAAGATCTTCCAGATCGTGACGCTGCCCTTCCTCGTCCGGGATTTCAAGGAACTGAAGATGCTCATCGACCTGTCCCGGCCCGCCTTCGACAAGACGGCCGAGGGGAAGTGGAAACAGAAGATCCTCTACATCGCCCCCTGGCCGGGAGCCGGTCTCTGGACGAAAAAGAAGATCACGAACGTTGCGGACCTGAAGGGACTCAAGACCCGCACCTATGACAAGAACGGCGCCCTCGTGATGGAAGCCGTCGGGGCGACCCCGCTGGCTCTTCCCTTCAGCGAGGTCTACACGTCGCTGCAGACGGGTGTCATCGACTCCGTCATGACCTCGACCCCCACCGCCGTGGACGCCAAGTTCTGGGAAGTGCTCAAGTACTTCGAGCCCCTGAACATCACGATCGCCACGAACATGGTGACCGTCAACCTGGCCGCGTTCCGGAAGCTCCCCAAGGCCCAGCAGGAGGCCCTCGTGAAGGCCGGCAAGGAGATGGAGAAGGTCATGTGGGAGCGCGGCCCCAAGTGGGACAAGGACATGGAGGCCATCAGCAACAAGAACGGCATCGAGACCGTGGCCCCCTCCAAGCAGATGATGCAGGACCTCGAGAAGGTCACGCAGAACATCCGCGCCGAGTGGCTGAAGACGGCGCCGCCGGAGGGCAAGAAGATCTACGCGGACTTCCTGAAGAAGGTTGGCCGCTGAGAAGCGAGGCCTGACGAAAAACAGCGGGGACCACGGTGCAGAAATTTCCGTGGTCCCTCGCTGTTTATAACCGGTGTTCCAATCGGCACCATGGGACGCGATATGAAAAGACTGATCAACCTGATCGACAATCTGTCCGGCATCGGCGGCTGGGTGGCGGGAATCCTCATGGCCATCGGTCTCGTGATATCCGTCGGCGAGATCGTCTTCCGGAGTTTTCTGAACAGCACCCTGTACATCGCCGACGAGTACACGGGCTATCTCATGGCGATGCTCACCTTCGCGGGCCTTGCCTACACGCTGCGGGAGCGCGGCCACATCCGGATGATGTTCCTGCCCCACTTCATCAAGGGCAGGGCCCACGTGATCTACAACATGGCGTGCTTCATGGTGGGCTTTCTCTTCTGCGTGGGGCTTACGCTCTTCACCTGGGAGTTCTTCTGGGACTCCGTCGTCAGCGAGACCCAGTCCATGCAGATCTCGGAGACCTACCTGGCAATCCCGCAGGTCTTCCTCCCTTTAGGGTCCCTGCTCCTGACCCTGCAGTTTGCGGCCGAGTTTTTGAAGGGCCTCGCCCTGCTGCGGCAGGACACGGAAGGGCTTCGGATCCTCGAGGAATCGGATGACCTGGGGCGGTGACATGAAGTCAGGAAGATCGGAAGCGAGGAAAATCGGAAGCGGGAAAAAAGCAGGAATTCGCGAGACGTTTTCAGGCCACCGAAGCCCGTTCGGTTCCCGTAGCTCCTGGAGATCATAAATCATGCAACCTGATATGGGACCTGTCGCGGCAACGATCTGCGGGCTGCTCATCCTTTTCCTGGGCGGCTCCGTCTGGATCGGCATCTCGCTCTTTCTCGTGGGGATCGGCGGGTTCTTTTTCTACAGCGATGTCGCCTTCGGCTCGATCATCGCGAACGTGGCCTGGAACAACACGAGCGGTTCGGCCATGATGGCGCTGCCCTTCTTCATCTGGATGGGCGAAATTCTCTTCCGCAGCCGCATCTCGTCGGATCTGTTCCGGGGCCTGGCGCCCTGGATGGATTCCATCCCCGGACGGCTCATCCACGTGAACATCCTGGCCTGCACCTTCTTTGCCGCCGTGAGCGGTTCCTCTGCGGCCACGACGGCCACCGTCGGGAAGATCACCGTCCCGGAGCTCGAGCGTCGCAAGTACGACCACGGCCTCTCCATCGGGTCGCTCGCCGGCGCGGGGACGCTGGGATTCATGATCCCGCCCAGCATGATGATGCTCGTCTACGGCATCATCGGCGATGTGAGCATCGGCAAGCTCTTCATCGCGGGATTCATCCCCGGGTTCATGATTGCGGGCCTCTTCAGCGGCTACATCCTGATCCGGTGCCTGATCACGCCGTCGCTGGCCCCCAGGGCGGAGGACCACTTCACCTGGTCCGACCGTCTCCAGGCCATTCCCGCCATCGCGCCGGTCGTCATCCTGGTGCTCATGGTGCTCGGGAGCATCTACATGGGCTGGGCCACGCCGACGGAGGCAGGCGCCGTGGGGGTTGTGGGGGCCTTCTTCTTTGCGGCCATCACCCGGAGCCTCACCGTGGAGGTCTTCAGGGTGAGCCTCATCAACTCCGTGAAGACGAGCTGCATGATCATGCTCATCGTCATGGGCGCCTCCTATCTCTCGAACGTCATGGGATTCCTGGGGATCACGAGGGCGCTCACGCAGTACGTCGTCTCCATGCAGCTTTCGCCCTACATGCTCATTGCCATCCTGACGGTCCTCTACCTGTTCCTGGGGTGCCTCATCGACGGCTTCTCCATGATCGTCATGACGGCGCCCCTGGTGCTTCCCCTGGTCGATGCGGCCGGCTTCGACCTCGTGTGGTTCGGCATCTATCTTGTCGTCATGATCGAGCTGGCCCAGGTGACACCCCCCGTGGGGTTCAACCTCTTCGTCATCAGCGGCCTGAACAACGACGACCTGTTCACCATCGCCAAGGCGGCATTCCCCTTCTTCCTGCTCATGCTGCTGGCGACGGTGCTGCTCACGGTCTTCCCCGACATCGCCATGTACCTTCCCGGCAAGATGAAGTGAGAAAGGGGGCGCGGAGATGAAAAAAATCGATCTCAACTGCGACATGGGCGAGAGCTTCGGTGCCTGGACCATGGGCATGGACGGCCAGGTGATCCGGCACATCACCTCGGCCAACATCGCCTGCGGCTGCCACGCAGGGGATGCCCACGTGATGTACAAAACGGTGAAGCTCGCAAAGGACAACGATGTGGGCGTGGGCGCCCACCCCGGCTACCCCGACCTCGTGGGCTTCGGCAGGCGAAACATGGACTGCACGCCCGGGGAGGTCCGCGACTACGTCGCCTACCAGATCGGTGCCCTCAAGGCCTTCTGCGCCATTCATGGCGTGCCTCTCCAGCACGTGAAGCCCCACGGGAGCCTCTACAACATGAGTGTCGGGAACGAGGCGGTGATCCGCGCCATCGTGGAAGCCATCGCAGGTGTCGACAAGAGCGTCATCTACTTGGCCCTTGGCGGGGCGCAGGCGCCTTTGGTCACGAAAATCGCCAAAGAGGCGGGCATTCGTGTCGCCTTCGAGGCCTTCCCCGATCGTGCCTACACGCCGGAGGGGAAGCTCGCACCGCGAAGCCTTCCGGGCGCCGTCATCAAGGACCCGAAGGTGGCCGCCGAGCGGGCCCTGCGCATGGCGAAGGAGGGGAAGATCGTCACGACCGATGGAAGCGTCCTCGCGATGCAGATCGACACGATCTGCGTCCACGGAGACAACCCCTCGGCAGTGGAGCTGGTCAAGAATATCCGCTCCTCCATCGAGGGGGAGGGGATTGCCGTTCTCCCCATGGGCACCTTCATCTGAAGAAGGGTCCAGGGTCCAGGGAAAGAAGTAGCTAGCAGACAGCAAATCCCCCTCTTTCCCCCTTTCGTAAAGGGGGATGAAAGGGGAATTTCCCCGCACGGAGAGTCACCCTTTGTCATCACCCCTCTTCGACAAACCCCGCATCCGTATCAGTGGCGATCGGGCCATTCTTGTCGAGTACGGCGACGCGATCGACCCCGCCGTCAACGAAAAGGTCCGTGCCATGGCGGCACTCCTGAAGCTGGGGCTTCCCGACGGCGTCGAGGCCGTCATCCCCGCCTACCGCAACCTGTCGCTCATCTACGATCCCCTGGTCGCGTCGCCGGAGAAACTCCTTTCTCACCTGCAGGGATTGGAAGCGCGGCTTCACGAGATCAAGATCCCGGCGCCCCGGATCGTCGAGATCCCCGTCCTGTATGGCGGCGAGTTCGGGCCCGACATCGAGGTCGTGGCGCAGCACAACGGCCTGACCGCGGAGCAGGTTGTCGCAATACACGCGGGTACGGATTACCCCATCTACATGATCGGCTTTACCCCCGGGTTCTGTTACCTGGGCGGGCTCGACAAACGCATCCATACACCCAGGCGGAAAACACCGAGGACCCTGCTTCCCGGCGGCTCCGTGGGGATCGCCGAGGCCCAGACGGGCATGTACCCTGTCGACAGCCCCGGCGGCTGGCAGATCATCGGGCGGACACCGCTCAAGCTCTTCGCACCCGAGCGGTCAAACCCATTCCTCTACGAGGCCGGGGACCGCATCCGTTTTGTGCCCGTCAGGGGCGAAGAGTACGAACGCATCCGCGCAAAGGAGGGCTCCTGATGGAGACCTTCCGCGTGATCTCGCCGGGTTCCTTCACGACGGTCCAGGACCGGGGCCGCTACAGTTTCATCGACCGCGGGGTTCCCCCATCGGGAGCCCTTGACCTCTTCGCAACCAGCATCGCCAACCTCCTGGTGGGCAATCCCGTCGACGCTGCCGTTCTTGAAATCACCATGATGGGTCCCGCACTGGAAGTACTTGGTGAAGCGGATGTGGCCCTCGCGGGGGCCGACATGGCCGTCACGGTGAACCAGATCGCTGCACCGATGTGGCAGACGTTGCAAGTGAAGAAGGGGGACGTCATCCGGATCCGCCAGGCGAAGAGCGGTTGCCGGGCCTGCCTGGCCGTCACGGGAGGCATCGACGTGCCCGTCGTCATGGGCAGCAGGGCCACCTGCGTGAAGGCAAAGATCGGCGGGCTCGAGGGCAGGGTTCTGAGAAAGGACGACGTGCTTGGCCGAATCCCCGGGAAACCTCTCGAAAAGCCACGGACACTGCCCGCGGACTTTATCTCTGTGTATCCACCCGATATCGTTTTGAGGGCCGTTGCCGGTCCCCAGGAGGAAGCCTTCCGGTCAGGGCTTCAGACCTTCTTCGGCAGTATCTACGAGGTGACGCCCGAGGCGGACCGCATGGGGTATCGCCTGCAGGGTCCGCCCGTCCATCACGACGGGGGCTTCCCGCAGAGCATCATCTCGGAGCCCACCGTGCCGGGAAACGTCCAGCTGCCGGCCGACGGCCAGCCCATCATCCTGCTTGTAGAACAGACCACGGGCGGCTACACGAAAATCGCCACGGTCATCTCGACGGATCTTCCAAAGATCGCCCAGGCCTTACCCGGCAACCGGGTGCGGTTCCAGAGGGTCACTCTCGCGGAGGCACACGGGTTCTACCGCAAACAGGCCCTCCTGCTCCGGCAGATCGAAGCCCAATTGTCGACCAACCGCTAGCCCTCCCCGCGACGGAAAACAGTAATAGATGGCGCTTCGCGCCCGGAATCGGGCATCCGGAATCCGGAGTCCGGAATCCCGAATCCCGAATCCCCAATCCCCAATCCCATCTTTCTTCACTCAGGCACTCAGACACTCAAACACTCAGTCACTTTCCATCCAGTGTCAAGAACATGGCGGGGAGCCGGGGAGGCCTCCCGGAAAGCCCACCGCCATGGATCCCGCATGCACAGCTAACTAGCTGACATTACATGCATTTACCGAACTCCCTTTTTTTTGAAGGCACAGTGAAATGGCATGGTACCTGCTAGTTAAGAGGTATTTTAAGGACATCGCCCATGCGATGCCTGTCCGGGGGGACCGGAACGAGACCATGACCGTGAACGTGCAGGAACTCAAGAGGATCTCCCTTGATCTGATCAGCGGCGGGATGAGCGGCGATCTGGGGCGCGATCTGTCACGCAAGATCATCGTCTTCAACGCCTTCTCCCTGATCGGCATCCTCAACCTCGTCCTGTTGGGTACGCTTGCCTACTTCCAGAGAAACCCCTGGCTCGCCGCGCTGGATTACTGCGCCGCCTTTGTCCTTGCCTGCCTGATCGTCTACCTGCGCAGGACCAAGGACTTCAAGACGGCATTCTTCTGCGGCGTCGGTGTCATCGGGGTGCTCTACTACTATCTGCTCTTCACCGGCGGGGTGAACAACACGGCCCACGTCTGGTACTTCACTTTTCCCCTGATCGCGTCGTTCATTCTCGGCTCCCGGCCGGGGCTTGCCGCTACGCTGCTGATGCTCGTCCCGGCCGTTGCCTTCTTCATGTGGGAAAACCCGCCGAGCCCCTTCACGATCTACTCGCGAGATTTCAAGCTGCGCTTCATCCCGTCCTTCCTCGTGATCACCGCATTCGCCTACTTCTTCGAGAGGACGCGGGAGAAAGCCACGATGAGGCTCGAAGGCGTCAATGCGGAGCTCAAGAGCGCCGTGTCCGCCCTGCAGGATACGGAGGAGAAGCTGCGCAAGGCGGGCGAGCAGCTCGAACAGCGGGTCGAGGAGCGCACCGCGCAGCTCTACCGGGCGAACCTCCAGCTGGCGGGCGAGATGGAGGAGCGCAAGCGCTCCGAGGACGCGCTCCGGGCGAGCGAGGGCAAGCTCAACGCCATGCTCCGCTCCGTCGGCGACAGCATGATCATGATCGACCGGGACCTGAACATCGTCTGGTCTAACGACAAGGCAAAAGAGTCTTTTGCACTCGGCTGCGACGGAGCGAAATGCCACGAGGTGCTGTGCAAAAATGCGTGGCCCTGCGAGCCCTATCCCTGCTACGCGCTGCAGACTTTCCGGGACGGCGAGATCCACAGCAGCGACTCGACACTTACGACCCGTCAGGGACAGGAGGCCTTCTACCACTGCGCCGCAAACGTGGCCCTGCGGGATGCAGCAGGCAGCCCGACGGCCGTATTGACCATCCTGCGGGACATCACGGACCGCAAGGTAGCGGAAAACGCACTCACGGAATCGGAGAGAAAGTACCGAACCCTCTTCGAGGAATCCATGGAGGCGATGAGCGTCTCCCGCGTCGGCAAGATGATCGACGTCAACCCGGCCTGGCTTGTTCTGCACGGGTACAAGGACAAGAGCGAGATCCTGGGCAGGGATGTCGTGGAATTCATCCATCCCGATGACCGCCATATCCTCGTCGAGCGTAGGGAAACGTGGCCGCACCACGATCTTCGCTCCTACCAGATCCGGGACATCCGGAGGGACGGGGACATCGTCGATATCGAGATCTGCGCGAGCAGGATCGCCCTGAGCGGGCAGGATGCGATTCTCACCACCATCCGGGACATCACGGAGAAGAAGCGCAGCGAGAGGGAAAAGAAGGCCCTCGAGGAGAGGCTCGCCCGCTCGGAAAAGATGGAGGCCATCGGGACCCTGGCCGGAGGTGTTGCCCACGACCTCAACAACATTCTCGGCGGCATCGTCGGCTACCCCGACCTGCTCCTGATGGAACTGGCGGAAGACAGCCCCCTGCGCCGGGGCATCATCACGATCAAGAACTCGGGCGAGAAGGCCGCGGCCATCGTCCAGGACCTGCTGACTCTGGCCCGGCGCGGCGTGCCTGTCATGGAGCCCGTGGGGCTGAACCGCATCATCACGGACTACCTCCGGAGCCCCGAGTTCCAAAAGCTCCGGTCGTTCCATCCCGTAATCACGATCGAGAGCGACCTTGCCGCGGACCTGCTCCCCATCCAGGGATCCTCCGTTCACCTCTCCAAGGTCGTGATGAATCTCGTCTCCAATGCAGCCGAGGCCATGCCCTGCGGCGGTACCATCCGGATCGAGACCGCAAACCAGTATGTGGACACGACCATCCGCGGCTACGACCAGGTCGCCGAGGGCGAGTACATCGTCATGAAGGTCTCCGATACGGGCATCGGGATTGCGCCAAAGGACATCAAGAAAATCTTTGAGCCCTTTTACACGAAGAAGATCATGGGGCGAAGCGGCACCGGCCTCGGCATGGCCGTTGTCTGGGGAACCGTGAAGGATCACAAGGGCTACATCGACATCGAGAGCGCGGAAGGGAAGGGGTCGACATTCAGCCTCTACTTCCCCGTGAACCGCGCGGCGGTGAAAGCGGAGGACCGGAAGATCCCCATCGAGCAATTCCTGTCGAGGGGGGAGACCGTCCTGGTTGTCGATGACGTGGCGGAGCAGAGGGAACTCGCCTCGGCCATGCTGCGGAAGCTGGGTTACTCGACGGAGACCCTCGCGAGCGGGGAAGAGGCCGTCGAGTATCTGAAGAACAAGCAAGCGAGCCTCGTCATCCTGGACATGATCATGGACCCGGGCATCGACGGTCTCGAGACCTATCGGAAGATCGCGGAGCATCGTCCGGGGCAGAAGGCGATCATCGTGAGCGGCTTTGCCGAAACGGACCGTGTCAAGGAGGCCCAGAAGCTGGGCGCCGGGCAGTATCTGAAAAAGCCTTACACACTGGAAAAGATTGCCATTGCCGTCCGGATCGAGCTCGACAAGGCGGCCTAGGAAAGGGATGTCCAATCACACTGCGGGAGAGCGATTCGTGGAAAAAAGGGAAATGATGACACGGGAAGAGATTCAGGACTTCGGAGTGCAGATTGTCTACGAGGAGATGGCCAGGGACGGCTACGAGATCCTCGGCGCGAACCCCTCGCTTGCCATGACCCCGCAGATCGTGGCCAGGAAAAACGGCCGGTTGTGCTTCGTGATCGTGCGAACCGATGTCTACCCGAACAAGGGGAAGCTGGCCGACGACAAAGAGGCTTTCTACAACCTGGAGCATGCAGAGCGCAATAACGCAGTGTGCTATTTCGCAAGCGTCGGGATCTGCAACTCGGTGGCTGCCGAGGCGGGCGATGAGAAAGCGATGGGCATCCCCGTCAGGGACGGTGGCTTCTTCGTGGACTTTGAAGGGCTGAAGGTGCTGACGACCATCGACCGCATCGGGGCCGCGAACGGCAACGGACAATGAAAATGGGTATTGGGGATTGGGCATAGGGTATCGGGTGTAAGAAAAGAAAATAAAAAAAGCGAAGAGCCTGCTTCTTCGCCTTTTTTGTCTGTAGCCTGCGGCCTGTTGCCTTTAGCCTGTCTTCAGCGGTCGTCTACCATGTGGGCGAAGAAACCCAGTTCCTTCGATCTCCGGTTGAACTCCTCCTGTGACATGTCGGCCTTACCCGACTCTGCGACCACCAGGGACTCCTGTACGCAGCCGGGGATCCAGTACTTCTCGTATCCTGGAAGAGGGGGCTTGAACTCGACGCCGGTGCGGCCGATGGCGACCTTGTAGAACCTGACCTCGCCGGGTTTGACGGTGATCCGGGGATGGGAGTCGTCGATCAGGATCGCAGACTTCTTCAGGTGTTCGTAGTAGGGGACCACGTCATCGCCCCGGGGGGTCTGGACCACGATGAGATCGGCCTGTTTGAGCCTCGCCATCCCTTCTTTGCAGAGCTCAATGCTTGTCTGCGTGATCTTGATGTCGATCCCGAGGGCCCGGTAGCCCTTTTCTTCCAGGTTCCGGATGATCTCCTCGCCAATCTCCCCCACACCCAGGATGGCGACGGTGGTCCCGGCCCTGGGAAGGTTGTGCATTTCCGCCACGCGTTCCACCGTCTCCACCACGGAGAAAACCCTGCCCTTCAGGCCGTAGACAAAGGGCTGCTCATATGGGAAGTGAGACTTGAAGAACCGCGGACCCTGCCCTGCAACGGCGATCGTCTTCGCGCCTGTAAGGTTCTTGGTGAACTTGAGGCGTTTCATGATGCTCCCGACCAGTTTTCGGTCGGTCTTGAATTGCTCCACGGTGTTTGGGACGGCAAGGATGAGACCGCGCCCCAGCCCGTTGCCGGTGGTGATGACCCCGGCGACAAAGGGCTTTCCCGAAGCGAGATGCTTCGCCCACTTGAACCCGGGCGGCAGGTATCCGTCGATGTCTTTCTGGGAGCCTGGATAGACGGTGAAGATACAATTGAACTTGAAAAGTCTGCACGCCGACAGCACGACCAGCAGGGGCCCGCGGAGAAGGATCATGATAAGACCAAGGATCTGCCTCGACAACCTTCTCGTGTAGATGGAACCCACCTCCCCTTGTCAGACTGTCAGACCTCCATATCCCGCGCTGAATCGGGACGAAGTGGAGATGCTTGCGGATGCTTTTCTGCATTCTTTCTATATTCAGACGATTGCATCATGAGCAATGCAATCATCTGATATTACCAACGCAACGTAAGTTCATTAATGGTGTTGATGATTTTTGTCAAGTGAAATTTCCGTAATAATTCAGAGCATGATCACCTGTGAGATTTTTTAAGTGTCGGAATATTTGACATGCAGATTCCTCCTACATCTGCTTGACAATCTGCCCCGTCCCGATTCATATGGACGACAGGAAAGAGGGGAAGCCCCATGAACATCGTCCATCGAATCATCCTGTTCTGGATCATTGCCGCGGCAATGCTTCTCCTGGCGGGCTGCCAGGACGGCGGCGTCGTGCGGCTGAAGGACCGTGCCACGATCCCCTTCGACCGGATGGTCGGGGAGGTTTCGAAGAGCCGGGTCATCGTCATCGGCGAAACCCATGACAATCAGGCTCACCATGACCTGCAGCTCAAGATAATCAGGACGTTGCACGAGGGCGGCGCTCCGCTGGCCGTGGGTCTCGAGATGTTCAGGGCCGAAAACCAGGAGCTGCTGGACAAGTGGTGGCGCTGGGGGATGCCGACGGAGCAGTTCGAGGCGCTCTACCGCGAAAACTGGGGGATGCCCTGGCTGCTCTACAGGGACATTTTTCTCTACACGCGGCAGAAGAGGATCCCGCTCGTAGGTCTTAACGTGCCCCGGGAGATCATCGCCAAGGTGGCCCGAGAGGGCTACGGCTCGCTTACGAGGGCCGAGAGGAAGAAACTCCCGCCGGGGCTCACGTGCACCGTCGACGAGGCCTATCGGTCGTTTATCCGGAGGACCTTTACGGAGCACGCCAACGCGTCGGGGCGCTCCTTCGAGCATTTCTGTGAAGCACAGATGGTCTGGGATACGGCCATGGCGATCTACGCCCTCGATTACCTGGACAAAAACCCGGGCAGCCGGATCGTCACCCTCGCGGGTTCGGTGCATGCCTGGAAGCGCGCCATTCCCTGGCAGATTGCAACGATGAGGCCCGATGTGACGGTCTCGGTCATCCTGCCGGATCCGGACGGGAAGGGGGGACTTACGGTGGAGGACGCGGATTTTATGGTCCTGAAATAGGGTTCAGGGTACAGGGGCGAGGAAGAAGTGTCTGAGTGAGAGAAGTGTCTGAGTGTCTTAGTGAAGAAGTAAGGGATTCGGGATTTTCCAATACCCAATACCCAATACCCAGTTCCCAATTCCCTAATCAATGGGTCTTTCCTACATGAAGCGAAGTCTTGAAAAGGATGCGGGTCTGTACTGGGAGTTGAGCCGGCACGACGAGCGGGTGCAGGATCAGTCCCACTGGGCCGGTTCGGCCCGCTGGCCGCGGAAGCGGTGGCTCGAATACGGGGAGTTCAACTTCGGCCTGGTCCAAAACTTTTTTATGCAGTTCGCTCCGATGGAGCTGGCCGAGGGCTTCGCTTCGAAGACGGCCCTGGACTGGGGATGCGGCGGCGGGGCCAACATGAGCGCCCTGTGCCGTCATTTCCGTCGTGTCGTTGGTGTCGATATCTCACAACCCACCCTCAATGAGAGCGCGCGGCAGTTGAGCCGCTGCGGCCTTTCCAATTTCGGGACGGTTCTCGTCGACGCGACCCAACCGCGACGGGTGTTGGATCAGGTAGGACGGGATGCCGTCGATCTCTTTTTCTCCGTCGCCGTCTTTCAGCACTTCCCCTCGAAGGCCTACACGAAAGAGGTCCTGGAGACTGCGGCGGGTCTTATGTGTGAGGGAGGCCATGGCCTTGTCCAGGTCCGCTACTTCGACGGTTCGGAAAAGCTCAGGCAGAAGGAGGGCGACTACGCAAAAAACGTCATCTACATGACGTCCTTTACCACGGCCGAGTTTTCGGCCCTTCTAGCCGAGACGGGCTTTAAGCTCCTGGGGTCAAAGCAGGGTCTCGATGATCCAAAAGACTGCCACGAGTACTACTTCTTTCGGAAGTAGTCTGAGGAGAATGTCGGACTAGAGAGAAAGACGACGTTGTACATCAACTGCAATATTTGCCTTGAGCGGGATGATTATGCCTCGAATTTCCTCTTTAATATTTCATAAATTTCTTTTTGTTTTGCTTTGGGGAGTTTCCTGATTTTGGCTATGATATTAAGAGAGGTTTCGGAAGGCGGTTGAACATTTGCCTTGCTTTGATTACAAGCAGAGCAAAGAACACGCAAGTTGTCTTTATCATTTGTTCCGCCCTGGCTTATGGGGATTATGTGGTCGATCTCTGCGTCCCGACTCTGAGGGCATATTGGCTGCTGTCACAGACTTGCTCTTAGGTGGCCGCACTAAGTCGACATTGATGATAAGGAACTCATCCTTTGAAAACGTTGTTGCGATGCCACTCAAGAAACTCCGGGTGGGGAAGAAATCGGCGCGGCTTTTTAATCGACTTCCCGTCGAAGGTTACTATTGTCTGATGCACGAAGTCGCTATTGCTGCGCCGCACCTCACGGGCTACGGTTACAAAAAGTGCGTTTGTAATGGTGAGCAAACCTTGGTCGAAAGCCCCATCATGCAATAGGCAAAGACAAAAACCGTTTTCTGGGTTTAATCTGTTTTTCGTGTCAACCGCCCATGGAACGATGTGACTGGCAACCAGAATAGGCGACAGATCACATTGACAAATGCAACAAAGAGAGTTGTAACTTGCCAACACACTGCGTCGGAAGAAGTCCTGGTAAACACGTTGCTTTGCTATTCCGTACCTTTCGGTAGCACCTGTTGGAATGCGAATGATATCATCAGAAACCGCTGTAAGTGGTGTGGCCCCAAGTGCTTTGCGGATTCGTTGAGTCTCGCGCAGAAGGGCATCCCAATTTCCATAGAATTCATCCCATATGGCCTTATCCATCTTGCCCACGTGTCTGAGCCCGGATATGCCCTTTTGCGCCAATGTGGGATCGAATGCGCCAAAATTTCCTAACTTACGAGCAACCGAACTCGGTGTACGACCGAGAAGATTCGCAAGGCTAATTACATCTGGGTTTGATGCTTTTGTTTTGGCAAACGGAATTTGGCAATAGGCGTGAAAAGCTAAGACCAACTCATTCCTGATCCAATCTGTACCGTACTTGGATGTCATCGTATCCTACCGCTTACTGAATGGGGCGACAAGCACGCACCTTCCTCGCCGATCTCGTTGCGGCGTGTAGTCCTTATCAGTATCAACACGATACTGTTGCTGCAAAGTCGCGGCTTTAATCCGTTCCAGGTGATACGAAATACCGTCAATTAACAACATGGCAACTTCTCTTGTTCCCTCACGCGATAAAGGGACATCAATGCGTTGTCCATGCGTATTCTGGATCGTAACGTACTGTTTCATAGTTACCCCATGTTCTAGTTGCATCTCCTATTAGCTATGCTACTCCATCCCTTCTTGTCTGAGAAGATAAACCTGCTCATCATCAGCCGGAGTATTATATCGCGCAGGGGCTATAACCTTTTTTGCCATATATTATGCCTTTTGGAACTTAGCTGAAATATACACATATTTTGAGTTTTTTGAATCAGTAATTTAGGAAGCAGGTCTCATGGTTCCTGCCACTCGACCATGGGCCAATAGTTGACTCGCCAGGCTGTTCAAAAGCGGCCGGATGCAAGGCCCCCGAAGTCCTGAGGAGGGAGGCGTACTAAGCGTACGTCGACCGACGAAGGACGAGGGAAACGCCGCAGACGGTCGGTTTGGGCGCCTGAATCCGCACAGCGGGGCGCCCCGGCAAGGAAAGAACCGGACATGATCGCGCACCCTGACGGGATGCGCCCCCGGTCAACAGCCTGCTAGCCCTTAAGGACGAGGAAGCAAACCGGCAGCAGCAGTGCCGCCGTCGCGCCGGCGAGCATCCAGCAGAAGAGGTCGATCTCCCTTCCGTGTCGGAGAATTGCTTCGTCCCAGTCGCTCAACTCAACCATGTTCCTGAAGCGGCGGATCGGGGAGACCCTCCGTGACGCCGCCCTGATGCGAAGCCTGCCGGTACCTTCCAGACCTTCCAGATGATCGATGACTGTCGTATTCATTGCTGACCCCTCTGTCATGGTTCTTCTTATTTCATGCTTTTTTGTGATGGCTTCCTGCCCTGAAGGGCCGCAAAACCATCATCCCGGGTATTTCCGGACGACGGCGCTCACCACGCCCCCGACCCGCAGCTCCGACCGGGCGCGGATGGGCGGGTACTTTACGTTGGCCGCCTCCAGGAATACATCCTTTCCTTTTTTCCGGAAGAATTTCAGCGTCCACTCGCCGTCGACCTCGGCGATCACGATGTCGCCCGATTTCGGCTCGCGGCCTTTTTCGATGACGACCAGGTCGCCCTGGTGAATCCCCTCGTCGATCATGGAGTCCCCCGACACCCGCAGCAGAAAGGATGTGCCGGGTTTCGTGATGAGGTACTCGTCGAAGGAGATCACATCGCGGAGTTCCTCCTCGGCCGGGGAGGGGAACCCGGCGGCCACGTTGCCCACCATGGGCAGGCCGAAGGACCTGCGCGACGGGTGAAGGAACCCCCGGGCATCCTTTTCCAGGACCCCCTCGGCCAGGAGCTTCTGCACCCAGAAATAGACGACGGCCTTGGAGCGTACCCCCAGGACAGACATCATTTCCGAGTAGGTAGGCATCCGTCTGTGGTCCCGGTAGAACCCGGCAATCTCCTTCTCCACGATCTTGAGGGTCCTGTTTCCTCTCATGAAATCCCTTTTTTCCCTTTGCCTGTACCCGATACCCTTTACCCTGGACCCGATTATAGAACGATCGTTCTATTTGTCAAGGAAAAAATAAAGGCCCTTGAAAAATCGTCAGGTGCAGCCATGGAGGGCGGGCGCAAGGGTCGGACGGACCAGGCCCCCGCACCGGTTGAGAGGGTCGTTTTTCGTTGACAGAGGAAGGGATCAACGATAAGAAATCGGCGGCGCGGCACGCGGACGCCGCGCTTCCCGAATTCATTCAATTTGTGGTACCAGAGGGGAAGGAGGAGAGGGATGAAGGTTCTGGTTACGTACTACACGCAGACAGGGAACACGGAGAAGGTTGCCCGGGCAATCCATGACAGCCTCACCATGGACAAGATGATCCTCCCCGCGGCCGAGGTGAAGAACCGAAATGGCTACGACATTGTTTTCTGCGGGTTCCCGGTCCAGGCGCACAGCGTCCCGGGGAAGATGGTGGAGTTCATCAAGGGCCTGCCCAAGGGCCAGAAGGTGGCTTTCTTTGCAACCCACGGGTCTCAGCGGGGCGGCCAACTGCCGAGGCAGGCCTTCGAGAGCGCAGCGGGCCTTTCGATCAACCTGAAAGTCCTGGGCCAGTTCGGCTGCCGTGGGAAAGTGGACGCGAAGATCATCGACGCACTGATGCAAAAGCCCGAACACAGGGCCTGGGCCGAAGAGGCCCTAAGCGCCGAGGGGCATCCCGATATGGCGGATCTGAAGGATGCCCGGGTGTTTGCCCAGGAGATTGTCGACCGGGCGATCGGATGAACCGGCGCCGTTATCCTTACCCTGAATAATGACGATGTGTTCGTGACATGGGCTTTTTCAAGCAGGCCGGCATGAAAGGGAAGACAGCCCTTTTTTATTACAAGGATTCGGGTACCCTCGAGCTTCGCAGCGGGGGCGGCTGCATCTCGGTCTTCGGGCTCCCCTTCCTGCTTGCGGGCCTCTTCATCATGCAGATCCCCCTCGGGCTCATCCCCATGGAGGGCGCACCGGGGCCCCTGCCTTCCGTTTTCATCGTCCTCTTTGGCTCGGTGTTCGCCGCCGTCGGAGCCGGTCTCGTCTTCGGGCGCAGCGGGATCGTCCTGGACCGCGGCATGGGTCGGGTCATTCAGTGGTGGGGGCTCCTCGTCCCCATGAAGCGCAGGGTGTACATGATGGATGCGATCCGGCAGGTGGAGATGGACTTCTCCAGCGGCGACAGCGACTCCGCCGCAACCTGGCCTGTGAGGCTCTCCGGCGAGGGGATCCCGAAGCCGATCACCGTCGCACAGCCCGTGAGCTTTGCCGAGGCGAGGCAGGTGGCCGAGGAGTTGTCGAGGTTTCTGCGAAAACCACTCCTGGACTCCTCCACGGGCGAGCGGGTGGCCCGCGACCCCGAACACCTCGACGAGTCCTGGCGCGATCGGTTGCGTCGAACGGGTGAGGCGGCGGCGCCAGTGCCGTCCGAGCCCCCCGGGATGCGATCGCGGGTGGAGCGCACGGGCGAGGGGGTTGTCTTCCATGTCGCCGGTCCGCCGCTGAGCGGACTCCATTACCTTCCCGTGCTCTTTCCCCTTGCCTTCGCAGGGGCCGTGGCCTGGTTTTTCCTGCCCGCGCTGCTCACGCTCCCCATGCCCGAATTCATCCGCTATGTGTTCCTGGGGTTCATCGGCCTCTTCTTCATTGCGGGTCCTGTCGTGTCGGCGCTCCTGAACGTGCTTCGCCTGAAGAACCAGTTCGAGCGCGTCACCGTCACGAAGGCCTTTCTCCGCGTCGAGGCCCTGAAGCAGGGAAAGCGCTCGACCGTGGAGATCCCCGTTGATGAGCTGGAGGATCTCGTGGCGCCCACCGCCCGGTCTGTCATGGATGCGATCGAAGTGCCGGGGGTGAAAAAGGTCCCGCTGGGAAACACGGGGACACCCCGGATGCCCGACGGGCGACCCGTGCCTCGCTTGATTCTGTCGCTGATGAAAATGGCGGGCTCCCGGGGCGTCACTGCCCGGAGCGACAAGGCCGTCGTCGAGTTCGGGGCCGGGCTCGACGAGGCGGAGGTTGCCTATCTCTTTGCGCTCATCCGGAAAACGATCGCGGGATGACCGCTAGTGGAAGATGTGGTTTGTGGTTAGTGAAAGAGAAGGAAGATTTCACCTGTCACAAATCACAAGCCACTAGTCACTAATCACTGTTTTCACGGTGCCGAGAAGGCGAGATCCGATTCGGGTGCGGCGGTCGTGGCCTCTTTTCCCCGCGCATACATCGCGTCGATCAGCTCGTGGTATCTCTCGACGATGACGCGGCGCCTGACCTTCAGGGTCGGCGTCATCTCGCCGGCCTCCTGGCTGAAGGGCCGTGGCAGCAGCGCGATCCTCTTCACTTTCTCGTACCCCGCCAGATCCTTCTGCAGGGCTTCGATGCGCCCCTCGAAAAAGCGCACGAGGATGGGGTCCCGCACCAGCTCCTCACGGGACGAGTAGTCGATGTTCCAGGTCTTCGCGTAGGCCTCCAGCGCATCGAAGGCGGGGACGATGAGGGCCGTGGCGTAGGGGCGACCGTCTGCGATGACGATGATCTGTTCGATGTAAGGGTCGCCTGCCAGTGTCGATTCGACATACTGGGGGGCGATGTACTTGCCGCCGGAGGTCTTCATGAGCTCCTTGATGCGATCCGTGATCGTCAGGTACCCGTCTTCCAGGACGCCCACATCGCCCGTCTTGAGCCAGTCGCCCTCGAAGGTCTCGATTGTGGCTTCCGGTTTCCGGTAATAGCCCGACATGACCGTTTTCCCCCGGACGAGGATCTCGCCGTTGGGCGCGATCCTCACCTCCACTCCGTCGATGGGCTTTCCCACGGTACCCGGCCTGAAGTGATGGTCCTCGTGGCAGGTGACGGTGGCCGTCGTCTCCGTGAGGCCGTAGCCGTAGGTGATGTGGATGCCGGCCGAGTGGAAGAACTCCTCGATCTTTCGGGCAAGCGGCGCCCCGGCGCAGGGCAAAAACCGGATCCTCCCCCCCACGATTCCCTGGAGCTTTCTCAGGACAAGGGCCTCGGCCGCAAGCCACTGAAGCCGAAGAAGGGGCGGCAGGAATTGCTTCTCCTTCCGGCGCAGGTAGGCCGCTTCCCCCACGCCGAGGGCCCAGAGGAAGAGTTTCTTGCGCCAGGGCTCGTCGGCGTCGAGCTTTTCGAAGACGGACGTGTAGATTTTTTCGTAGAAACGGGGCACGGCGCACATGATCGTGGGGCGAATTTCCCGGAGGTAATCGATGACTTTTGACATGTCATCGACATAGACGTTCGTCATGCCGTGGCCGATCACATAGTAGCTCCAGGCCCGCTCGAAGACGTGGGCAAGGGGCAGGAAGCACAGCGACACGTCGCGGTCGCTCACGTTGAGGCGTCTGTCGTGGGCGACGATGGAGTGGTGGAAGTTCGAGTGGTGGAGCATGACCCCCTTGGGCTCCCCCGTGGTGCCCGAGGTGTAGATGAGCGTGGCCAGATCGTCCGTGGAGGCAAGTTGCAGCCTTTCGTCGAGCTCTGCATCCCGCGACGATGCCCGCCCTTTTTCCAGGAAGTCGCTGAAATGGATTGCGTTCGGGATTCCCCGAAGGTCCGCCTCCTCGTCGAAAACGATGATCGTCGCCAGGGTCGGCGAATTATCCAGAATCTTGGTGATGCGGTCGTACTGGGTCTGGTTGCCCACGAAGATAAAACGGATCGCGGCATCGTTGACGATGTAGCCGGCCTGCCCGGCCGTGCTGGTGGCGTAGATGGGTACGGAGACGGCGCGGCTGCTCAGGATTGCAAAATCGGCGATGGTCCACTCGGGGCGGTTGCCCGAATAGATGCCCACCATCTCGCCTTCCCGGACGCCCAGTTCCAGGAGGGCCTTCGCGGCGGTGCGGATGCGCTCCCCGAGGGATTGATAGGATATGTCGTGCCAGTGATCGCCTGATTTGTACCGAAGGGCGGTCTTGGTCCCGTAACGGGCGGCCTGGTTGTGGACCATGTGGGCCAGGTGCGTGTCTCTCATTGGTTCCTCCCCGGTTCCCGATTCGGCCCTGACGGGTCGGATGGATCCATTGACGCGGCACACCCTCGCACAAAAACACGTCGCTTTCAAGCCAAATCGGACGCGCGAAAAACCTCTGTGGAATCGCGCTTGACAAAAAATCCATTCCGGGATTAGTGGCTACTTTGGTTTTTTCTTTTTGAGAATGACGCGAGGATTTTACCATGGCTAAAACCGTCTTCGAGAGCCCTTTCTTCAGCGGTCTGCTGTGCGGGCTGTCGAAATTTTATCTCAAAACAATCGGCTGGCGAAGGGTCGGCCATCTGCCCGATATTCCCCGGTGTGTCATGATCGCAGCCCCCCACACCTCCAACTGGGACGCGCCGATTGCGCTGGCCATGGTGTTTGCCTACCGGTTCAAGGCGCACTGGCTCGTCAAGCACACCGCGTTCCGCTGGCCCTTCCGGGGGGTCCTGGGATGGTTGGGGGCAATCCCCATCGACCGGACGAAATCGACGGACGTGGTGACCCAGATGGTCGAGGAGCTCAGGAAACGGGCAGAGCTGGTGCTGCTCCTTTCGCCCGAGGGCACCCGGAAGAAGGTGACCCGCTGGAAGACGGGGTTCTATCACATTGCCCGCGGGGCCGGTGTTCCCCTGGTGATGGCTTTTCTGGATTACGCGCGCAAGGAGGGGGGGATCGGGGCCGTCTTTAACCCCACGGGCGATTTCGAGGCCGACATGGCCGACATCCTCGGCTTCTACGCCACGGTGACAGGCAGGCACCCCGAGAAGACAAGCGTGGAGATTCGCTCGCAGTAGCTGATTTCTGCAGGGTGGATGCGGATTATGGGATTGGCTGCAAAGGCAGGAAAGCAATGACTAGTGATCAGTGATTTACAGAAGATCATGAATCCTTCACAAGTCACTAGTCACAAGCCACTTCTTCACTTAGACACTCAAGCACTCAGACACTTCTCAAATCACTTTCTTCATCGCTGCCACGGCCACCTCGATCTGGTCGTCGGTGGGCTCGCGGGTCGTGATCTTCTGCAGTAACAATCCCGGCCAGCTGATCATCTGCACCCAGCCTTTATCCTTGTGCTTACCGCTGAACCGGATGATCTCGTAGGAAATCCCCGCGATGATGGGAAAGAGGGAGAGCTTGTAGGCGACCCTCGTCAGGAAATCGGGACGCCCCAGCAGCGAGAAGACCAGGATCGAGATCACGAACACCACCAGGATGAAGCTCGTTCCGCAGCGGGGGTGACGCGTCGAGAAGTGCTTGATGTTTTCGATGGTGAGCTCCTGGCCGTGCTCCCAGGCGAAAACGGTCTTGTGCTCCGCGCCGTGGTACATGAAGACGCGCCGCATGTCCTCCATGAGCAGGGTCGTGGTCAGGAAAGTGAGGAAGATCCCGAGCCGGATCATGCCTTCGACGATGTTGAGCAGGATCGTGTTCTCGATGAAGTCCCGCAGGAATGCGAAGCAGTAAGCCGGGATCAGGACGAAAAGGGTGAGCGCCAGGCTGAAGCTCAGGCAGAGCGAAAGAGCGATCTCCCAGCCCTGCGGCTTCTTCTCGCCTTCCGGCATGGCGATCTCGGCAGAGTACAGGAGTGTCTTGATGCCGAGAACCATCATCTCCACGAGCGTCACGGAGCCGCGGACGACGCGGATGCCCAGCACGGGGTAGCGCTTCGTGAAGGGGACGTAATCCTGTTCCTTGATGACGATATCCTTGGCGGGTGTCCGCACGGCCACGGCGATCCGGTTGCCGTGGCGCATCATGACCCCTTCGATGACGGCCTGGCCGCCGGCGATGTCCTCGGGGCCGGTGGGTTTCGAGTGCCCGCAGGCCGGTTCGTTCCCGGAGGCAGGCTCATGATTGAAGACATGAAGGATCCGGCTGAAGAAAGATCGGGTGAGGCGAAAAATCGTCATGGCTTCCCTGTTTTCTCCGGGTCATTTGCCGTCTTGTTGTCGGGGTCGGACATGGATTTCTTGAAGCCGCGGATGGCCTTTCCCATGGCGCTTCCCAGCTCGGGGAGCTTGCCTGGGCCGAAGAAGACCAGTGCGATGACGACGATGATGATCAGTTCGGGCAGTCCGATATTGGGCATGGAACACTCACCTCCAAAAATTACGAGGGGACAAGATACCACAAATCGGGCAGATTGCAACCCCGTCTCCGGCGGGCGGGCAATGCCGCCTCCATGAGGAAAGAAAAGGCAGAACATGAAAAAACTGGAAGTCAGGAGGCTCGGAGGAGCAGAAGAGCTGATAATGAGAAATGATTCTGCAGTCTTGTTTCTTTGCCGTCCGATCTTCCGAGCTTCCGCTCTTCCGATCTTCGTAGACGGAGATTCTCAAGTTTCCTGGAAGAGGTGGGCTGCAACCGGGACGAATGACGTCGGGACGGTCTCAGGCCGCCTGTTCGATCCGCCCTTTCGAGGCCCAGCGGGCCAGGCCGACCTTCATGGCGATCAGTGCGCCCCGAAATTCTCTCAGGGTCCACTCGCACTGCGTGAGCGCCCTGCTGTACACCTGTTTCTGATCGTCCTTGAGTGCCGGGTTGATGAGGGCAAGCTCAAGGGCTTTCTTCACCACGATGAGCCTTCCCAGTTCACCTTCGAATCTCTCTACGTCGTCCCTTGTGAGACAGCCCCTCTTCATCGCGATTCTCCTTAGGCCTTACGTATTATGGTCAAGATCAGAAGCTATATCAGGAATACTAGCAAGATGTGTGCCGGACACCCCTTGCGCTTTTTTGCGTGAAATGCCGCCCCTACAGGGCTATAATCCGGGTCCGGAAGAACGGGCAGGCGGGCAGGGTTTGTGCGCCGAGAGGTTTTCTCATGAAAGCGATGATCCTTGAAAGGATCGTGGATATGGCCGCCGACAGGGCGCCGCTGAGCCCCGTCGAGCTCCCGGTGCCCCGGCCGAGCGGCAGGGAGACCCTGATCCGGGTTGCGGCCTGCGGGGTGTGCCACACGGAGCTCGACGAGATCGAGGGGCGAACCCCCCCGCCCAGGCTACCGGTCATCCCGGGCCACCAGGTGATCGGCCGGGTCGTTGAGAATGGCCCCGGGGCGAAGCGCTTCCCCGTCGGGGCGCGTGTCGGGGTAGCCTGGATTTTTTCGGCCTGCGGAGCCTGTGGCCACTGTCTAAGCGGCCGCGAAAATCTCTGCACCGGTTTCAGGGCCACGGGGCGTGACGCAGACGGCGGGTACGCCGAGTACATGACCGTCCCCGAGGCCTTTGCCCACCCCATCCCGGAGGTTTTTTCCGATTCCCAGGCCGCCCCGCTTCTCTGCGCTGGGTCCGTCGGCTGGCGGTCTCTCCGGCTCACGGGCCTTCGTGACGGACAGACCCTGGGGCTCACCGGCTTCGGGGCGTCGGGCCACCTCGTGCTCAAGGCCGCGCGACACAAGTACCCGCGGTCGAAAATCTTCGTTTTTGCCCGGAGCGAGGCCGAGAGGGTCTTTGCCCGGGAGCTGGGTGCCGCCTGGGCCGGGGAGACGGCCGATGGACCGCCGGAGCCCTGCGATGCCATCATCGACACCACCCCCGCATGGGGGCCCGTCGTGGAGGCGCTGAAGAACCTCAAAAGCGGGGGCCGGCTTGTGATCAACGCAATCCGGAAGGAAGACATGGATCGGGACCGGCTTTTGCAACTGGACTATGCGGCCCATCTCTGGCTCGAGAAGGAGATCAAGAGTGTCGCCAACGTGACGAGGGCTGATGTTCGGGAGTTCCTCGATCTTGCAGCTGCGATTCCCATGCTACCCGAGGTGCAGGAGTACCCGCTTGCCGAAGCGAACCTCGCCCTTGCCGAACTCAGGCAGAGGAAGATCCGGGGCGCCAAGGTCTTGAGAATGTAATGATTTTGTGTCAACCAAACAATTTATTGGGCGTTTAACCTACTGAACGCCCCCTTGCGGCTGCCTGTCGCCGAGGGGGCGAGGAGAAAAAGAGTCTGGACCACAGCGCGGCACTGAACCGGTTCCTGGCCCAGGTTGAGAGGCGGGCCTTCGGGATGGCCCGGATGGCCTCGGGGAGTCCTGAAGATGCACTCGACATCGTGCAGGACACGATGCTCGACTTTGCCCGGCTTTACGCCAATCGGCCCGAAGGGGAGTGGAACGTCCTCTTCTACAAGATCCTGCACAGTCGGATCACCGACTGGTATCGCCGTACGGCCGTCCGGAGACGTTTCCACGACTGGTTCGGCAAACCCCGGGACGATGAAAGCGACGAGGAAGACCCGATGGCCCGGGTGGCGGATTCGACCTCGCCGGACCCGGCCGAGGGGGTCATGAGGCAGGAGTTCAGTGGGGCCCTGCAGGCGGCCCTGAGGAAACTTCCGCTCAGGCAGCGGCAGGCCTTCGTCCTTCGGGCCTGGGAAGGGTTCGATACGGCCCAGACGGCACACGCCATGGGCTGCTCGGAAGGCAGCGTCAAGACGCATTACTCACGGGCGGTGCATGCCCTGCAGATCAAACTGGAGGAATTTCAACCATGAACGAGAAGCTCAGCGAAAAAGAGGCACGCTTCCTGGAGAAGGCAAGACAGAGCCTCCTGGCAAGCGAGGAGCAACTCGATAACGGTTCGCTTTCGCGGCTTCGCGACGCTCGCTTGAGGGCCGTCGAGGCTGCAGGCGAGCGTGAGCGGGGGTTCTTCCGCATTCCGAACTGGGCACGGATCGGGGGTGCAGCGACGGCAGCTGCGGCGGTTTTGGTCTTCATGATCTGGTTCGACACGCCGAAGCAGGATCTGCCCGTGAAGAGCCCCGACGAATTCGAGATCGTACTGAACTCGGACAACATGGACCTTTACGAGGATCTGGATTTCTATGAGTGGCTTGCGGGCGCCGGCAACGGAGGAAGCAGCAGTTAGCCTGATCAAAGGAGAAAGACAGCGAAAAGGATGCCGGAAATGAGTAGACGGATCGCAACCCTCGTGGCGGTGTTCATCCTGTTTCTCGCGGGGCTTGCCTGGGGTCAGGCCGGCGGTACGTCATGGGACCGGCTCACCCCCGAGGAGCAGAAGACGCTCAAGCCCTTCGAGGAACGCTGGAACACCATGACCCCCGATCGTCAGGAGCGACTCCGCAACGGGGCCGATCGCTGGCAGCGCATGACACCGGCCGAGCGGGACCAGGCCAATCAAAGATACCAGAAGTGGCGCGAGCTGCCTCCGGAACGCAAAGAGACGATCCGCAAACGTTATGATGAATTCAAGAAACTCCCTCCGAATGAGCAGCAGCAGATACGCGAGCGGTCGAAGTGGTACCGGGAGCTCCCCCAGGAAGAGCGGCGCTCGATCCGCGAAAAGTACCAGCAGATGACGCCGGAGCAGCGCCAGGATTCGAGGCAGAAGATCCGCTCCATGACGCCCGACGAGAAGAGGAATTACTTCAAGGGGAAAAATAGATAGATCAAGGTTGTCAACCGGTCGTGCCGCCACGATCTACAGGCAGAAGCACGACCTCTCTCCCTTTCCATCCCCCTCCGGGCCTCTCCGCAAGAGAGGCCTTTTTTTATGCATAGTCAGGGCTGCATGAAGATGCATCAAAGTGCGGAAATTTCACTCCGAATGTGGTACAAGACCCGGGTCCATATCAAGAAAAACTGCGAAACCGGCTGCGGCAGGAGAAGCCAACCGGCTTAAATCATTGGAGCAACGTCATGGAAAGAATCCTTGACCTGAGAAGCGATACGGTAACAAGGCCCACCGCTGAAATGCGGGAGGCGATGAAAAACGCAATCGTCGGTGACGACATCCTGAGGGACGACCCCACTGTCATACGGCTCGAAGAGCTCGCGGCGGAGATTTTCGGAAAAGAGGCAGCCCTCCTGACGATCTCGGGAACGATGAGCAACGAGATTGCAGTCATGGTCTATACGAAACCCGGCGATGAAATCGTCGTCTTCTCCGATTCCCACCTCTACAACCTTGAAACAGGGGGAATCTCCGCGCTGTCGGGGGCCCAGCCGCGGCCCCTGAAAAGCGATTCGGGAGTCTATGACGCGGAGGAACTCGGAGAGGCGATCATGCCCCCCGGTGTCCAGAGGGCAAGGACCCGCCTGATCTGCCTGGAAAATACCTTCCACCTGAACAGGGGGCTGGCCGTTGCAAAGAGCCGGTATGCGGAAACCATCGCCATCGCGCAAAAACACCATCTCCCCATTTTCATGGACGGTGCGAGGATTTTCAATGCCGCCCTGGCGACGAACACGAAAGTCGCCGATCTGGTGAGCTTTTGTGACGCTGTGGATGTCTGTCTCTGCAAGGGCCTGGCGGCCCCTCTCGGCTCCATACTGGCGGGTTCAAAAGATTTCATCGATGAGGCCAGGCGAATGAAGCAGAGGATCGGCGGCGGCATGAGGCAGGCGGGGGTGATCGCCGCCCCCGGCATCCTTGCCCTGACGAAGATGGTCGAGCGCCTGCCGGAGGATCACGAGAATGCCGAGAAGATGAGATTGGGCCTCGAAGCGCTGGGGATCCGCGTCGACCGGGGGGGAGTCCTCACCAATATCGTCAATCTGGATGTCAGCCCCGCAGGTTGGAAGGCAGCCCTCTTTGCGGATCGACTGAATGGCTGGGGGATCAAGGTCAAGGTCTGTTCGGAGCACACGCTTCGGATGGTGACCCACAACGATATCCAGTCCCGGGATATCTCTTTCATCCTGGATACGATCGGCAAGTTGTTTCTGGAGCAACCAGCGTCATAAAACCATTATAGATTCGTATGGTGGCTGTTTACGTGGTGACAGGCTTTGCGTAAATGTGGTAACGATCCGGGCTCGAGGGCCATGCGGATGTTTGATGCGGGCAGGGAATAAAATCTTGGAGGAGAAAACACCATGGGGCTCATACTAAAAATCGTCGCAGGAATCATCGTAGGCATTCTGCTGGGTTTGTTCGCGCCGATGCCGCTGATTAAAATTGTATCCAGCATCGGATTTATCCTGGGGCAGTACATCCGGTTCGTCATTCCCCTTCTCATTATCGCCTTTGTGGCTAAAGGGGTTGCCGAGTTCGGTAAAAATGCCGGTAAAGCCCTGCTGGTTGGGCTCATCCTGGCCTATGTTTCCACCATCTGCGCAGAACTTCTGGGCTTCTCCGTCGCCTCTGCATTTCTTCCCTATCTGGGGATCGTCCCGGGTTCGGTGGCCACGGCCGTAAAGATCACGCCCTATCTGCGGGTCGAAATTCCGGCGGCCATCTCCATCATGGGGGCCCTCGTCTTTGCCATCATCCTGGGCCTGGGGATCACCCGGATCAAGAGCCCGACGATCACGGGCTTCATCCAGGAATTCAACGGCATCATCGCCGATCTGATCCGGCACGGACTGATCCCCGTGTTTCCCTATTTTGTCGCAACGGTGTTCATGGAGATCACGGCCAAGGGACAGCTGATCCCCACCATCAAGGCCTTTTTCATGGTCCTTCTGCTGATCATCCCGACGCAGTGGGCCTGGCTTGCCGTGCTCTACACCATCGCCGCGATTTATACAGGCAAGAACGCGTTCTCTGTCCTGAAAACGATGCTTCCGGCCTATTTTACGGCGATGGGGACGATGTCGAGCGCGGCGACCCTTCCCGTGGCGCTGGAATGTGCCCACAAGGTTCCTTTTCTCAAGAAGGAATCGGTCAATTTCTGCATTCCCCTGTTCAACGTTGTCCATCTGTCGGGGGCCGCGGCGGCCATCACGATGTCCGCCATGGTGGTGACCATTTTGACGAAAGGGCAGACGCCTTCCCTGGAAACGTTTTTGCCTTTCATCATCCTTCTCGGGTTCATCGAAGTGGCGGCTGTAGGCGTGCCGGGGGGCTCGGTCACGGCGGCGCTGGGCATCCTGGAAAGCACTTTGGGATTGGACCAGTCGGGCCTGGGGCTCATGGTTGCCCTCTTCATGATCCAGGATTCTTTCGGGACGGCCGCCAACGTAACCGGAGACGGGGCCTTGACGATGATCGTCGACAAGGTGATCCAGGTCGAAGAACCGCAGGCATAAGCAGCACCGCATCCTTCATTGCTTGAAAAGCCGCCCGCTCGAAACGAGGGGCGGCTTTTTCGTTTTTCCCCCGGGCAGGAGGGTGGCTTGACTTTTTGCCGCAGGCTGTTACGATTACGTAAAGACAGGCTTAAGGCGCCGGGCAGAAGGCAAAAGGTAATTTTGAACATTAGAAGATATTCCCTTTTGACATAAGCCCTGAGCCATATGCCGTAAGCCATGTACAGGACTTCCTGCCATGAAGATCCGTGTGGAAACCTATGACGGGTACCGGGCGGGGGAGAGGCCCCTGCGGTTTCACATCGGCGCGAAAAAGCGCGAGGTTATGGAGGTTCTCGACCGGTGGTTCGGCGAGGACCACGACTACTTCAAAGTGATCGCCGATGACCGGGGGGTCTATGTCCTGCGCTACAACCGCAGCGAGGAAAGCTGGGAATTGACTCAGTACCGTGCCGCAGGCGCAGGTCAGGAAAGCATAAAAGAAGGCCGGGCGGGCACTCAGGACCTGCTGAACTAGAGGGTGAATCGTGGCGAAGACGGAAACCAAAAAAGGGAAAAAAGGTTCCGTTGACGATCGCCAGCGGCCAGGCGAGGGCGTGAGCCTGGCCGGGCTCGAGGCGCGGCTTCGCGCCATGATCGATTCCTTCGACGGCTTCATCTACATCTGCTCCCGGGACTACCGCATCGAGTACATGAATGAGCGGCTTATCGCGCGCACCGGCCGTGACGGCACGGGGGAACTTTGCTACAGGGTTCTCCACGAGCGAGACGAGATCTGCCCGTGGTGCATCAACGAGCGTGTCTTCAAAGGCGAGACCGTGCACTGGGAGATCCAGAGCCCGAAGGACAGGCGCTGGTACTCCATCGTCAACACACCCATCTTCAACCCCGACGGCACCCTCTCCAAGCAGGCCCTGATCCGGGACATCACTGACACGAAAAGGACCGAAGGCGACCTGAAGCATGCCCTGGACCGGCTCGAGCACGAGGTGGAGATCCGCACGGCGGAGCTGCAGATGAAGAACCGGCAGTTCATGGAGGAAATCGCCGAGCGGAAACGGGCCGAGCAGGCTTTTGCCGCCTCGGAGGAGCGATACCGCAGTGTCATCGACAACGTCGGGATCGGCATTTCCCTCATCAGCCCCGACATGAAAATCCTCGCTTTGAACAACCAGATGAAGAAGTGGTTTCCCGATATCGACGAGACGGCGAAACTTGTCTGCCACCGGGCCTTCAACGACCCTCCGCGGGAAGAGATCTGCCCTTGGTGCCCGACGGCCATGACCCTGCAGGACGGGCAGGTCCACGAGTCCGTTACCGAGACCCCTTCGGGCGACGGCGTCCGGAATTTCCGGGTCGTTTCGTCCCCCGTCCTGGACAAGGGCGGTCGCGTCACGGCGGCCATCGAGATGGTCGACGACATCACGGAGCACCGCCGGGCGCAGCAGGCCGTCGCCGACTCCGAGGCGCGCTACAGGACGATCTTCGAGACGACGGGCACGGCCACGATGATCGTCGAGGAGGACATGACCATCTCCATGGTGAACGCCGAGTTCGTGAAGGAGTCTGGATTTTCCAAGGCCGAGATCGAGGGCAGGAGGCGCTGGACCGAGTTCATCCACGAGGACGACCTCGAACAGATGAAGGCCTACCATGTCCGGCGGCGGATCGACCCGGAATCGGTGCCCCGCAGCTACGAGGTCCGGTTCCGGGACCGCGGCGGCCGGACCCGCAGTGTCACCATGACGGTCTCGCTCATTCCGGGGACGAGGAAAAGCGTGGCCTCCCTCATGGACATCACGGTGCGCAAGCAGGCCGAGGAGAGGATCAGGGAGTCGGGGAGGTTTCTCGCGGATGTGATCAATTTCCTGCCCGATGCCACCTTCGTCATCGACGGCGACGGGAAGGTGATCGCCTGGAACCGGGCCATCGAGGAGATGACGGGAATTCCCGCGCCGGAGATGATCGGCAAGGGGAACTACGAGCATGCCATCCCCTTCTACGGTGAGCGCCGGCCCATCCTCATCGATCTCGCGCTGAAGCCCGACAGGCGATACGAAGGGACGTACGTCTCGACGGAGCGCGGGGAAACCGTACTGATCGGGGAGGCCTACATGCCGGCCCTCAAGGGGGGCGATGTCTACCTCCACGGGACGGCGAGCGTGCTGCGGGACTCGGCGGGGAATGTGATCGGGGCCATCGAGTCGATCCGCGACATCACCGAGCGAAGGCGGATGGAGGAGGCCCTGCGGCGCCGCGAGGAAGACCTGGAAGTCAAATCGCGCAATCTCGAGGAGATGAACACGGCCCTGCGTGTCCTTCTCAAGCACCGGGAGGAGGACAAGAGCGAGCTGGAGGAAAGGCTTCTGTCCAACGTGAAAAAGCTCGTCGTGCCCTACGTGGAAAAACTCAGAAAGAGCAGGCTGACGGACGAGCAGGCCTCCTACGTGGAGATCCTCGAAGACCATCTTCAAGACATTTTGTCGCCCTTCCTTCGCAACCTGGGCACCCGGCACCTGAATCTCACGCCCAAGGAGATCCAGGTGGCAAGCCTGATCCGGGAAGGGAAGACGAGCAAGGATATCGCCGAGGTTCTGGGTGTGTCGGCCCGGGCCGTGGATTTCCATCGCGACAACATCCGGATCAAGCTGGGTATCAAGAACAAGAAAGCAAATTTGAGGTCCTACCTGCTCTCCTCATTCTGAGGGTACAGGGTATAGGGTATAGGGCCGCTTCGCCGCTCCCTTCTTTCTTCACTCAGACACTTCTTCTTTGTTTCCTGAGGCTGCAAGATTGTAAAACCTCCCTTCAAGACCGCGCATTAGTAAAATATCAGGTATTGCCTGATAAAATACCGATTTTAATCCGATATTGCCTTTTTGGCCGATTTCGGGTATTGGCATGCCCGGTACAAAGAAGTGCCAGGATTTCCGCAGAGGGTATGAATCGCAGAGAGACCCTCCATCTAAGAGGACCGGGAAATGCGACGTCGAGTATGACGCGGAAGTGCCGGTTTTGTGGAGTTCGGACATGAAACATCAACATCAGGCCTCAGTGCAGGACCTGGAGAAGAGGCTCAGATTTCTCGACGAGTACAAGCGGATCAGGGACGAAGAGACCGGGGCAACCGACGGGAATGAAAACGAAAAAGACGGTGAAGAGTCCCGGGATGTCAGTCCCAGCACGCAGTTTTTTCTCACGAAATAAGGTCCGTACCCGCTCAATCACAGAAGTGAGACTTTTTCAGGGGTCTTTGGGAAAACCCTGTTCTCCTCATCAGGAATAATGCCCCCTCACCTCATATTTTCTTGCGCCGGGAGAGAGACCAGGGAGACAAGAAGTTCAAGGAGAGAGTGGAGGTGAGGGGGCATTCCCTTTCCGGGGTAAAGGGTACCGGGACGAGGGTACAGAGACAAGGAAGAAGTGTCTGTGTGAATGAGTGTCTAAGTGTCTGAGTGAAGAAAAGGCAGCAAAGCTAAAAAGAAGGATCGGGGAACATCTCTCCGATCCGTTGCTTTTTCTGAAGCCCGATGCCTGAAGCCTGAAGCCCGCGCGCAGCGCCTGTCAGATATTCAATCCGTATTGCAGTGCCTTCCGCTGGATTCCCAGCGGGATCTGCGGCGAGATGAGTTCCCCGCCCCTGGCCCGGAATGGCAGATAGACCAGCCGGGCCTCTTTCGTTACAATTTCCATATCCCCCAATCTGGGCAGCAGGTTCCTCTTGTCGGCGGCGAGGTCAACCAGGGCCGTCTTGAGACTTTCGGCGCCCTCCTGGGCAGGCAGAGTCACCGGGTGGCATTTGAGAGAGCCCAGGCGCTGCTCGAACTCCCCCTGCCACTGGAAAAGCGTCACCCGGCGAATCAGGGTCAGAAAGAGGGCCGCGTTGACCTTGAATGCGGGCACCCAGAAAAAGAAAGGCGTCTCCGCCATCGCCGGTGTGAGTGCCCGGGGCAGGTTGCAGAAGCGGACGTAATCCGCAAAGGATTCAAGCGATATTCCCCCCACACCCACCCGGATGCGCCAGAACGGCAGGCCGAACTGCTCCTCGCCGGTTTTATCAGGGATGACGTAGAAGGGCATCTCCTCGAGACCCTCCGATCCCCGCTTCCATGCACAATCGCAATTCCGGCAGGTCAGCACCAGGGTGTCCCTGTCTCCGTCGAGGTCAACGCCGCAGTCGGGGCAGGTTGCCGCGTAGAATCGGACTTGTAAGTCGGGCTGCTTCGCCGCCGGGGCGCGGGCCTCCCACTGGCCGACGGACTCGAAAATCCTGTCCTGCAGGGCGTCGACGATCTGCCCGTCGCGCCGGGCAAGAGGGTAGTACAAAAGGCTTGTCTGCTCACCGATCCAGGCCCGGTGAAGGGCGGTTTCCGTCCAGGGGGGCATGCCTAGCTGCTTGAGGTTTGCCTCGCAACCGGCGATCGCTTCCCCAATCGTAAGCGTTGGCGCGAAGAACGTGCCTGCCACACCCGGCGCGAGGAAACGGAGCCTTGCCAGCTGCGTCTGGATTCCCAGGGACCAGGGGAGCGTTTTTGCGGTGAGGGCGATGTGGCTCAAGTCGACGGCGCCCGAATGGATCGAGCGGGCCGTGCAGGTGAAGGCCATGCCTTTCAGGCGCCAGTACGGCACATACAAGGCGTTGTCGTCCTGACCGGGCGGTGCGGGGATATAGCACTCCAGCGGGCCGCGGCTCCCGAGGCAGAGCTTCACCCTGCAGTAAGCACAGGTAAAGATCCGCTCCGTCTCCTCGAGACAGACGTTGCCTGCGCAGCGGGGACACTGAAAGTCGACGAGCCAGCGAGGGCTATCCGATCTTGTTTCCACAGTGGTTGCAATACACCGAGTCGGGCAGGTTATCTGTGCTGCACTGCGTGCACTTCTTCGGCACCGGCGTATCGCCGGCGGCACTGCCGCAACGGGAGCAGAACTTCGCATGGGGCGTCAGGTTCTTGCCGCACTTCGGGCAGCGGCTGAAGACAACCAGCTGGTGCCCGCAGGCCGGGCAGAACGTTGAATCGGCCGTGACGGGTCCCTGGCAGTCGGGGCATTTCATGGCATCGGTCTGGCCGCTCTGCTTCATGGCTTCCGAGTAGAAGGCGGGCATCATGAGCCCCAGGCCCATGCCGATCCCGGCGCCCGCCTCGGTCTTCGTTTCGGCGATCTTCTCCAGGGCCATGGCGGCCTTCACCTTCAGGAGCTTGTTCACGTCGTCGAAGACGGCCAGACGGCTCTTGTCGTCGATCGCCTTCTGCACATCGGCGGGCGGCGTGATGGAATTGATATAGAGGGCCTGCAGCCCCAGGCCGAAGTGGCTGAAGTCCTCCTGGAGACGTTTCACCAGGCCGGAGGATAGCTCCTCGTAGCGCCCCGGGAGCTTGAAGACCGTGTCGATCGTTTCTCCCATGAGGTCATTGAACCGGGAGACGATGGCCTCGCTCAGGTAGTCCTCGATCTCGGTGGTGCTGAACATGCCCTGCGTGCCGACGAGTCGGTTGATGAGGAGTGCCGGCTGCAGCACCTGGATGCTGTAGACGCCGTGGGCCCGCAGGCGGATGAGGCCCAGCTCGGAATCCCGGAAGGCGACGGGGTCGCGGGTCCCCCACTTGAGGTTGGGGAACAGCTTCATGTTGACGAAGTAGACCTCCGCCCGCAGGGGGCTCGTCATGCCCCAGGGGAGGCTGAGGACCTTGGTCAGGACAGGGATGTTGAGCGTTGACAGGGTGTGGCGGCCGGGCCCGAAGGCGTCGTAGGCCTTTCCCTGGTAGAAGAAGACGGCCGCCTGGCTCTCCCGCACGATGAGCTGGGCGCCGTACTTGATCTCGCCGGATCCCTTCTCCGGGAGGCGGTGGACGAGTTCCTGCCCCGTCTCGTCGAACCACTCCAGTACTTCCAGGAAAATGAGATTGTCTGCTCCCATGGTCTGTCTCCCTCCAGGGGTGTATTTCCGCGAAGTCCGCGTCCGGAAAAGGATATCATGCAATAAGCATGCATTCTGAAGAAGGGAATTGGGTACAGGGTATTGGGTATGGGGAGGAAAAGAGACCCCTTAACAGCAGACTTAAAATGGGGTATCGTGCCACCGCCATTTCGACGAAGGAGACAGATATGATCCGGCCGGAGAAGACCATTGCGAAGCTGAAGTCGGGTGAAGACGTGAAGATCGTCGCCATCGGCGACTCGCTGACCTACGGCTGGCAGGTCAGTAAGGGATACCTCGATTTTCTGAATGAGATGCTCCGGAAGCGCTACCCGGGGACATACTTCCAGATCGTGAACAAGGGAATCCCCGGCGACACGGCCTCGGGGGGGCTGGACCGGATCGACACCGACGTCTATTTCTACAACCCGGACTGTGTGCTTTTGGAATTCGCCCTTAACGACGCCTTCTGCGGCTTTACCTCCGAGCTCTTCGGCCGCAACATCCAGGAGATGATCGCCGGGATCCGGAAGAACACTCAGGCCGAGGTCGTCCTGGTCACGGCCGTCTGGCTCGACGACCCGAAGTCCTACGATTTCGTCGAGAAGTTCTTCTACGGCAAGCTCGAGGAGATGGCGGGGAAATTCGGCCTGCCCGTGGCCCGGGTGCACGAGCACTGGCGGCGGCAGGTTCAAAGCGGGGCCGTCGATTTCCAGGAACTCGTCCAGTTCGACGGGGTGCATCCCACGGTCGTGGGCTACAGGCTCATGGCCGAGGCAGTAATGGACGTATTTTCGGAATGAAGGCCGAAGCGGTGTCTGCGCTCGCACGGAGGCGGCTCATGTGGCCCATTTCAGCTTGAGCTTCCGCTGGTTCAGTGCACAGTCCCTGAGGTACAGATTGATGAGGTTCTGATAGGGCATACCCAATTCCTCAGAAAGATTCTTGAAATAAGATACGGTCGATGTGTCCAGACGTATCGTGATCGGCTGCTTCATCTGCTTCACGTAAGGGTTCTTCTCGCCTTTCATTTTGTCAAAATCGTAATGTTTTCTCATCGTTTATCCCCAATAGTCCCGGTAGGTTGCAGCTTCCTTTCTGTTTGCTTTGCGGGCGGAGATGATCCGGATCACGGAGTCATCGACCCGAAAGCAATGGCATACGACCAAAACCCTCAACCGGATGCTGATTCCCAGCATCAGAAAGCGATCCTCGTCGGCCGAATGATCGGGGTCGAAAAACCGGATGGCATTCTCGTCGAGGAACACGGTCCGGGCCTCTTCGAATGAAACGCCATGCTTGCGCTGGTTCGCGCGGTTCTTGGCCTCGTCCCACTCGAAGCATATTTCATTCATATGTACAGTGTACTGATTTTATTCAAACAGTCAAGCTGTTTGTAAACGCCTGTCAGCTATCCATCATGATCATCAATGCCTGATTGCAATCCTTTGATAACCAAAGAATCGAATTTCAACGACTTCAGGGTAGGAGGAAAAAAGGCCCAAACACCATTCTGTACTACTTTTCTTTCAGCCTCTCGAGGATCTCCTGGCGGGTGTCTTGATATTCCTCCTTATCCTCGATCCCGATGGCCTTGTCGATGAGGGCCCTGGCCTGCTCGAGCTGCCCCTTTTCCATGAGGACCCAGGCGAGATTGTTCAGCAGGTCGGGGTGGTCGCCTTTGACCCGGAGACCTTCGCGCAGAGCCCTTTCCGCCTGATCGAGCTTGTCCTGCCGGTAGTAGAGGTGCCCGAGGTTCAGGTAGGGGATCACCCAGTCCCTGTTCTTCTTGATGGCCTTTTCGTATTCCTTCCCGGCGAGATCGAAGTCCCCCTTCTCCTCGTAAGCCACCCCGAGATCGTTGTGCTGCTCGGCTGTGAGCGGGTCGTCGATGACGATGATCTGCGGGATCTTCGGCATCGTGCAGGCCTGGATCGTGATCAACGCGATCACTGCGAGAATGCGAAGCATTGCCTTCGATCCTGCCGGAGAATTGGAATGATGGAATACTGGAATATTGGGTTCGGAAAAATAATTTAAATTCATATCATGATTCCCCCATCCATTTTCCCATCATTCCATCAGCCTTTCAATATTACGTAACATCCACGAAAAACACCGGCCGACCGCACTTCACCGATAAACGAGAAGGTACGCATTCCCCATCTTTCCCCAGATCGCCCCGAAACGATCGTAGGGGTAGCGATTCCTGGGCGTGTGGCCGTCGTGTGCCGTGAACCCCTCGTCGTCATAGCCGATGACCACGAGGTAGTGGGGCTTCGAGACGACCCAGAAGCCGAGATCCACGAGGACGATGACGGGCCGCTTCCGGTCGATCTCTGCCTTCAGCTCTTCCGCGGTCCCACGGCCGGACTTTGTCTCGAACCCCTTCTGACGGGCATAGCGCTCGAGATCGGTAATGAGAGCCCCCTGGAGTTTTTCGCTGTAGACCGCGGCGCCGATCGCCTTCTGGTCCTCGGGGACCCCTTGGAACGTCATGACCGAGGCCAGCGAGGCGGGGCCGCAGAACTGCGAGTCCTGTTTCACGAAAGGAACGCCCTCGATCTCGAGAGCGAGGGCGTTCGAAGCCAGCAGGATAAGCAGGGTCGCGATGATTCGTTTCAAATCTCTATTTGACCACAACCGTCTTGTCCGAGAGCTTCAGAATCAGGACCACCAGAAGGACAATGACCAGGATGGCGATGACGACGCCCAGTGCGTCTCCGCCTGCCAGCACCTGGTCCGAGGCCCGGGCGAGCATGTGGATCTGCTCATCCGAGAGGCCCTGGAGCTTTTGCTCGATCTCCCCGGGGGTGAGTCCGTAGGCTTTCAGTTTTTCCGCCACGATTTGCGTTTCCAGAGCCGTCTGGATTCGGCTGATCTCGTCCTGACGGACCCCGGACGAGGCGCCCTGGGACGTAATGCCCCCCACCATGCCGGCGACGGCCGGTGATACGATGAGGCAGGACAGGTAGATGGCGATGCCCAGCGCAAGGAGGGGTTTGCGAAGTCTGGATACCATTTGTTCTTCTCCTTTTACCGTTTTTCCAAAAGAAACGCTAAAGGGCCGTTTCCCGCCGGCCGCACCGCATCGCTCGCGCAGGAGAATCATGAACAATTTCAAAGTTATGCGCTTGGAAACGGGCGCCCGTGCCACGCTTTGGTCCGGAGAAGGATAGAGCACTTGGCCTTATCTGTCAAGATGGCCGGTCGAGGCGACAGATGGCACGAATTTAGCAACTCTCAAGATTCCAAAAGGCTCATTTTGCAGACCGCCTAAAGGTTAAGTCAAAAACGACCGATAATAGGGCTGAATGGAGAATGACACTCCCGCTAGCTTCAGCACCTCATAATGAACCCGAACAGCACCCCGGGAGGGGTCAAAGCGGTTACCATTAATAGAGGAAGCTACCGACAGGGAGTTCATAAACTGACTGGGGTATTCGTCTGGCACGGTATCCTGGTCAGCCTTTGAAAATGCATGGAGGCATGGCAGTGTACGAGTACCTCTTCGTGATAACAGTCAGCTTTTCGATCGTCGGTGCCTGGCTTTACGCCATCATCGAGTAGGGCCCGTCTGCACAATCACTTCCGCATGGCGTGCCGTGGATCACCGGGATGAACGGGTGAGCCTCCGGCGCGTTTTTTTATTCCTCGGAGATGCACAGCGAAAAGACCGCCAGGGGGATGACCCGGTGGACCTTCATCCGCCGGAATTTCACTTCGACAATGACAAAATCTTCATCCACCTTGATGAGCTTTGCCGGGGTTTTCGGCTCGGCGCCCGGACGGACGGTGAACACGTAGGTGACATCGTCCGCTGTCAATTCGCCCACCGTACCTACCAGTTTTTCGACATATTTCCTGAATTTCATATCGTTCCTTTTTCGCGTCTTTGTTTTTATTCTTGCCCCTGTTTCTATTTCTTCCACTGGTCACTGATCACTGGTCACCAGTCACTGCCGCGCAGCGGCTCACATCCACTGCGCAAAGTGCGTCTCGTATTCCTTTTCCAGGATTTCCTTGTGTCGCATCTCCTCGCGGGCAAGCCGGCCAAAGAGGGCCTCGAGGCCCGTTCCCTTGTACTGCGCGAGAAGGCCGTTGTAGAAGTCGAAGGACTTCTTCTCCATCTGCATGGCAAAGACCATGATGTCCGCGGGAGCGTTGTCGGCGGTGAGCTCGATCTCCACCATGTAGTCGGAAACCTGGAGATCGCGCCCCTTCGCCTTCGCCCCGATGCCCTCGATGGAGCCGCCCTGCAAGGCTTCCTGGATCATTCTCCAGTGTCCCAGCTCCTGGTCCGCCAGGTCCTTGAGCAAAGTTTTTGCCCCTTCGTCCTTCACTTTATCCCGGAACAGGAGATAGAGCTCGCTCGCTTTTTTCTCCTTGTCCATGGCGAAGGTGAGCGCATCTTTCAACGTCGCAAAGTTCATCGTGCCCTCCATTCTGCAAAACAGTAATTGGGAATTGGGTAATGGAAATAAGGGGAAGGTGAAAGGACTTCAATACCCAGTTTCCCAGTTCCCAATACCCATTATCGCAAGCCTAGGGCTTGCGATAATGAATGCGGTAGATCGCCCCGGCCCGGTCGTCGGAGACAAGCAGGGCGCCGTCGGGCATCACGAGAACGTCCACGGGGCGGCCCCAGGCCGTCATTCCCTCGAGCCAGCCCTCGGCGAAGGTCTCGTATCGCACAGCCCGGTTGTTGTCCATGCGCACCAGGGTGATCCGGTAGCCGATGGGTCGGCTCCGGTTCCAGGAGCCGTGCTCGGCAATGAAGATCTGGTTGCGGTATTCCGCCGGGAACATCTCCCCCGTGTAAAATTTCATGCCCAGGGCGGCCACATGGGGACCGAGCATGATGGCCGGGGGCGTGTGCTGGCTGCAGTCGCGGTGCTTCCCGTAGGAGGAGTCCGGGATGTTGCCGTGGCAGTATGGGAAACCGAAGTGCATTCCTTTTTTCGGGGCGTGGTTCAGTTCGTCGGGCGGCCGATCGTCGCCCATCCAGTCCCGGCCGTTGTCCGTGAACCACAGTTCCTTCGTTTCCGGGTGCCAGTCGAAGCCCACGGTGTTCCGCACGCCCGAGGCGAAGATCTCCAGGTCTTTCCCGTCCGGCTTCATTCGCATGATCGAGGCGTATCGCCCGTCTTTCTTTTCGCACACATTGCACGGCGCCCCCACGGGAACGTAGAGAAGCCCGTCGGGCCCGAAGGCGATATATTTCCATCCGTGATGCCTGTCCGACGGAAATGCCTTGCTCACGATCACGGGCTTCGGCGGGTTGTAGAGGCGATGGGCGATGTTGTCGTATCTCAGGATGCGGCTCACCTCTGCGACATAGAGGGAGCCGTCCCGGTATGCAATCCCGTTTGGCATGCTGAGCCCTTGCGCGATGGGGATGATCTCATCGGCCTTCTGATCGCCGTTCCGGTCCACGATGGCGTAGACCCTGCCCTCGTCGCGAGTCCCCACAAAAAGCACGCCCTCGGGGCCTAGCGCCATGGAACGGGCACCCTGGATCCCCGAGGCGTAGATTTCGATCTGGAAGCCAGGCGGAAGTTTGATCTTCTCGAGAGTATGCCCGGGCACCTTCAGGGCCGGCGTGATGAAGGGAAGGACGGGCAGGACGAACAGCAGCATCCGCGAGGATCGAAGCCAGGGGACGAGCATGGGCGTGCGCGCCCGGTAGGACCGGTAAGCATCGCCGAGCCTGCGCTCCAACTCCGGCTCCTCGATGAGCTTGAACTCGAGAAGCGCGCAGATCGCGAACAGCGGGGTAAACCCCACCGTGAGCGACCAGGACCGCAGCAGTACGCCCAGCCCGAGGAGCATGATGAAGACGCCCGCCAGCATGGGGTTCCGGACGTACCGGTAGGGCCCGTCTTCAATGAGCTCAGGAGGCGGGTTCAGGGGGATGGGGGTTCCCTTCGCCCGGACAAATTGCAGAACGGACCAGAACCACAGGGCCGCACCCGCCGCGAACAGGGGCAGGCCCGCATATAGGGCCGCCGGCCACGGGGCCAGGGCCGGGAGTTCGAGCAGGCGATCGGCCTCGAGAGAAGCGAGGATCACGAGCAGAATCACGCTGATAAAGAAGGCCCCGCCCAGGGGCGCGAGCTTCCGGCGCACCTTTTCCGGAGCCGTAGCCGACCGGTAGATGAAATCGATGATGGACTCCCGCAGGGACTTCATGGGACCGCAGCTCCCGACAATTTTCTCGGTGCACGATGTGTAAATATACCATAGCTGGACGGTACTGAAAACAGAAGTTAGTATGACAGGAAGAGATGAATTGCGGAAGGCATGTCGATGTGCAGGGCCGGGTGGTTAATTGATTCTATGGGGTTTTGCACCGGTCACTGGTCACCGGTCACTGCTGCAAGGATGTCTCGAGATCGGCCCCGGGCGGGATGGTCCTGCTGCAGGTTCAGGCGATGATGTCGAGAAGCGTCCCCTGCATCTCGTCTTCCGTCTGGAGGGTCTTGATATTCGCGGCGAACGCGTGCCGGGTCGTGATGAGGTCGACGAGCTCTTCTTCCATGGAGACGTTGGACATCTCGTGGCCCTCGCCGCTCATCTCGTCGGGGGGCAGCGGGGTGCCGGGCGTCTCGACTTGGCTGATGGTGACTTTGACCCCGGCCGGTGCAGTCTCCTCGAAAGAGGCCCTGCTCTTCTTGAAGTCGTGCGTGTTGGCGTTGGCGATGTTGTTCGCCGTGACGTCCTGCTTCCTGAGGGTTGCCCCCAGGGCCGAAAGGGCCGTGTTGATCGCTTCCGACATGCCGTGAACCCCCTTATCACACCTCTGCTTCTTAATCGGCAGTGGCACGAAAAACTTAAGGGGCCCCCATTTCTTCCTCTTCACTCAGACACTTAGACACTCAAACACTTCTTTCACTGCCGCGTAGCGGCGTTCAGCATTCCTCCCAGTCGGCAAGGCAGGACGGGCATTCGCCTTCCGTCAGGCGGTCCCATTCCGACCAGCCCGTCTGGCGCTTTGCCACAGTGGTCGAAGCTTCCTCGGCGGTCTGAAACGAGGCAAGCCAGAGGCCCCCGATGCAAAGCTTGAACATCTCCCAGTCCGCTTCATCGGGCTCGATCGTAAATGTGCCGGCAGGAGTTCTCAGGATATATGCCATGTCTTTATCGCCTCGGGTAGCAGGTTCATTGAGGACTGTTCTTAGCACATCCTGTCTGAAATTTCCACGGACCGAAGCGTAAGACATTGACAGGGCAGCCGGATTCCGTCTATATGGGGTGGACACGATACCAATCGCAGAAGGGGGAGATTCCATGCATTGTCGATCCTTGTGCCTTGTAGCGCTGATGGTGTTCGTCATGGCCCTCTCGGGCTGTATGGTCACGAAGAGCGCCTATGTGCAGAAAGAGGAGGAAGCGAACACGCTGGCTAAAACCGTCTCCGATCTCGACCAGAAGAACAAGGAGCTCACCGCCCGGAGCGAGAAGCTGCAGGCCGAGAACAGCGATCTGAAAAAGCAGCTTGCCGCAAAGGACGATCTGCTGCAGAAAAAGTCCGAGGAGATCGCCCGGCAGGATGCGAAGCAGGCCGCGATGGTCAATGAGGTGGAGCGGATGAAGGCTCATAAGGCGAGATCCGGCGATGCGGACATCAAGGAAAGCCCGGCAGCGGGCAAGTCGTCCGGTCTCAAGTCCATCCGAATGAAGGTGCTGTCCGGCGAGGGGAAAATCGACTCTGCCAAACGGATGGCCAAGCGGCTGACGGCCATGGGTTACAAGGTGGAGAGCGTGGGGATGGCCGAAAACGCCGATTACCCGGCCAACACGGTCTACTTCACCGAGAAGTACAAAAAGGAGGCGAAGACTCTTGCGTCCAGGCTTGGCAAGAATACCATCGTGAAACCCCTTACCTGGAAATCCGTCTTCAGCATCATCGTCGTGACGGGGGGATGAGAAGAAAGGGTATAGGGTAAAGGGTACAGGGTACAGGGAAAGAAAAGAAGGCAATGCAAAGAAAAGAGGCCGGAGGGGATGACCTTCCGGCCTCTTTTCTTCGAGTTATAGCCTTTTGCCTTTCGCCCTTAGCCTTTCGCCTGCAGTTGCGTAATCTTCTTCTCCACCAGCCGGCGGTGGACGGCCGTCTCGCGGACAATGTCGCTGGCCAGTTCCTGGAAGCGCCGATTATCGGTCTTGACGACCTCTGCGTAGCGGGCCTCGATAAGGGCCTGCTCGATGTCGAGGGCAATGTGCATGGCATTCAGCTCCGGCACGGCGGAACGCTTCACGCTCTCGATCTGGTGCTCGATGCCCGAGATGAAGGTGTTCAGCACGCCGGCGCTGAAGGGCCGTCCGGCCTGGAAGTGCCCGGGGTTGCCGGCCAGCATGGCGGCCATCGTCCGGATAATGTCGGCGTGGCACTTTTCCTCCCCGGAAAGGCCTTGCCAGAAATCCCCGTTTTCCTTCCAGAGATCGGCGCAGGTCCCATAGAGGCGTTGAATGGCTTCCTCGGCCCGGGCCATCAGCTCCAGTGTCTCGAGTGTGTGATCCAGCGCGGGTGATGTCATGGGTTCCTCCTGAGATCAGGAAAAAGTAATCGTTCCTTCCCTTCTTATCGGCTGGCTCACCCCATTTCTTTACCCCCGTGCGACATCCTGCTCGGCATGTGCGAGTAAATAGTTCCACAATCGATATCCATATGCTTATAATACATAATATAAAAATGACGATCTTGAAAAAACCGAAAAATTCCCTGGTAAGGACAGGACATGACGTGTCGGGAAGGGCAAGTTCTGCAAGATTCGGCTGCAGGGCAGGCAAATATCTCAAAACTGTACAGACTGGCCTCATTCCTGGCCGTCGTGACGATGCTCTATAATATTCTGGAGGGCGTCGTTTCCGTTTATTTCGGTGTGGACGACGATGCCCTCAGCCTCTTTGGATTCGGGCTGGATTCTTTCGTAGAGGTTGTCTCCGGCATCGGTGTGTGGCACATGATCCATCGTCTGCAGCGAAATACCGAAAGCGATCCGGACCGATTCGAGAGGACGGCCCTGCGCATTACCGGCTCCGCGTTCTACATTCTGTCTGTCGGGCTGATTGTCACCGGCCTGCTGAATCTGGTTCATGGACAACGACCGGAGACGACCTTCTGGGGGATCGCCATTGCCTTGATCTCCATATCGGCCATGTGGATTCTGATCCGCTACAAGACGAAGGTGGGACGCCAGCTCCGTTCGGAGGCCATTCTGGCCGATGCAAACTGCAGCCGCGTCTGCCTGTGGCTCTCGTGGGTCCTGCTGTTTGCGAGCGCAGGATACGAGCTGACGGGGATCGGGGGCATCGATGCAGTGGGCGCCATCGCGATTGCCGTCCTTTCATTTCGAGAAGGTCGGGAAGCCTTTGATAAGGCCCGGGGCGAAACCTGCTCCTGCGGGACTTGCGGCGCCGATTAGGTGGGGAAGATCCCGGAAGAAAACGTATCGGTCTTCGCAAACGGCTCTGACCGGGAGGGGCGAATCCCGGATCAAGAGCTTCTTCGCAACGGATGGAGCGTGAGATGCCTGAGAAGCAAAACCCAGGGAAAGTGCTGTCGGAGCTCGAGAAGGGGATCGCCTTGTCGAAATGCCGCACGTGCGGCTGCATGAAAGGGGCGCTCGAACAGATGCGCGACAGCCTGGCAGCCGGCGGGGATCAGGATGCCCGTGATCTCAGGGGAAAAGTGGACATCTGGCTCGGTAAAACGCAGGAGAGCCTGTACACCTGACTGGGCTGCAAGCACTGCTACCCGGCGGTGGCAATGAACCGGTTTTACGAAGCGTTCCCGGAGCTCGAAGGCACTGCTCCCGGGACCTGCGACACGGGGGAAGCGGACCCGCCGTCCTGGCCCCCCGTTCCGGGAGAGTACTTTGTCCTGTGCGAACACAAGACCGCTCACGTGGCCGTGTCGACCCTCGCCAGTATCGTCCTGGCCGAGGAGCTGGCCCGCCTGACCCCAAGGGAGCTTTGCATGGTCGGCAAGACGGAAACGGAGAACATCGGCATCGAAAAGGTGATCCAGAACACCATCACGAACCCCTCCATCCATTATCTCATCGTGGCCGGCAAGGACCCGGAAGGCCACCGGAGCGGCGCCACCCTCCTTTCCCTTTGCGAAAGCGGCATCGACAGGACCTTGCGGGTGATCGGGTCGCCCGGGCGGCGGCCGGTTCTGAAGAACGTCACCCCCGAAGAGGTTGAGGCCTTTCGCAGCCAGGTCACCCTTGTGGACATGATCGGTTGTGAGGATGCAGCGGCAGTGGTGACCCGCATCGGCGCACTCTCCAGGAGCGGACATCTTTCGTGCAGCGGCAAGGAGTTCGCCCGGGTGGTAAAGCCCGTGAAAATCTCCGCCGTCGAGGTGATCCGGGCGGAGAAAGTCAAAAAGACGGAACTGGACAAGGGGGGCTACTTCGTTATCCTGCCCCTGAAGGAAAAGGGGAGCATATCGGTTGAGCATTACTCCAACGACAACCGGCTCCTCCGGATCATTGAAGGGAAGGACGCCGTGAGCCTCTATCGGACCATTGTCGCGAACGGCTGGGTCACTCATCTCTCCCACGCCGCCTATCTCGGAAAAGAGCTGGACCGTGCGGAACTCTCCATGAAACTCGATTTCAAATATGTCCAGGACGGGGCCTGATGGAAGCCGACGGGAAACCCTTCCTGTTTTCCTGTCGAGGCCGGGGACTCTTTCAGCCATGGCACTCGTCCTGAAATACCCCTTGACAAGATGAGAGAGTTTTATTAGTTAATTCACGGGTGATGGAGTTCACCCTGAACCGCCATCAAGGCTGATAACTCCTCTGAGGCACATGCCGCGGAGGAGTTTTTTTATGGAACAGGCCGCAAGCCCGATGTCGTCGCCCCCGATCCAGCATCTCGCGCAGGAGGGTCTGCAGAAGGTCCGGTCGACCTGCGACCGGATGCAGATCCTGACCCTGGGCCGTCAGGTCGAGGCCTGCGAGGGCCTTCTCGTCGAGAATCCCCCCATCGACGTGGCCATCCTCGGCCAGTTCAAGGCCGGCAAGAGCTCCTTTGTCAACAGCCTCATCGGACAAAACGTCCTGCCCGTCGGTGTCATCCCCGTCACGACGGTCATCAGCCGCCTGCAGTTCGGCGAACAGGAGCGGGCTACCGTCTCCTTTTTCGACGGCACCCGCAAAGAAATCCCGATTGCGGAACTCGACGAGTACACCGCCGAGGCGAAGAACCCCTCGAATCAAAAGAGCGTGGAGATGGTCGATATCGAATTGCCGGCCCTTGCCGATTATGCGGGGTTGCGGCTCGTGGACACCCCCGGCCTCGGGAGCGTCTTCAAGGCCCACATGGAGGTGTCGGCCAACTGGCTGCCCGAGGTGGGTGCCGCCGTCCTGGCGGTGAGCGCCGATCGGCCCCTGTCGGAAAACGACCTGCAGCTCATCCGCGAGCTGACGCAGTACACCCCGAGGATCATCCTCCTGCTGACGAAGGCGGATCTGCTGTCGCCGTCCCAGCAGGACGAGGTGGTGAAGTTTTTCGAGGATACCGTCAAGCGGGAGCTGAACCGGGAGTTCCCCATATTCCTCTATTCCACAAAGACGGACACGGAGAGGTTCCGGCACCGCCTCGAGGTGGAGCTCTTTTTCAAGCTGGCCGTCAACCGCGACTTCGAGTTCCGGAAGATCCTCCAGCACAAGGTGAATTCCGTCATCAGGGGATGCCTCGGCTACCTGGAGATCGCCCTGAAGACGTCCCTGCAGGCCGACGAGGACCGGGAGAGCCTTCGGCGGCAGATCCTCGACGAGAAGGTGAGCTTCGATTCCATGCGGGAGGAGCTCTTCTTCATCGCCCGGGAGAACCAGAAACAGACGCGCATCTTCATCATGAACGTTCTACAGAAATTCATGAAACCTCTCTGGGGAGAGCTCATGCAGCGCCTGGAGCGGGACATGAAGACCTGGCACGGAAACCTGTGGCAGCTCACGCGCCGCTATGAGCAGTGGGTGGCCGACACCATGACGGAGGAGATGCGGCAGATCTCCAAGCAGGAGCACCGCCACTTCTACGGGACGCTCAAGAAGGCCCACGCGAGCCTCGCCCGGTCCCTGGAAGCATTCCGGATGCTTCTGAACGGCAACGTCCAGAAGGTCCTGGGCGTAAGCCTCGCCGAGGCCGAGTGGGACATCAAGATCGCCGAGCCCGATCACCCCGACATCCGGACATTTAGCGCCTCCAACTACAATCTCGATCTGATCTGGTTTCTCATCCCCATGTTCCTCTTCCGACGGGCCTTCGAGAAACGGTTCGTCGAGAAGATCCCCTGGGAGGTGGAGACCAACATCAACCGCCTGGCGGCCCAGTGGGAGGAACGGATCAATGCGGCCATCGACGGGATGCACAAGCAGTCTGTGCAGTACGTAAAGGACGAGACGGCGACCATCGAGTCGCTGCTGTCCGGGGCCCGGGGACGGACCGAGGAGATCCGGCAGATGATCGCCGACTTGCGCCAGTGCACGGAAAAAATCGCACTGCAGTAGCCGTATGCCATATCGAGATTGTTCAAAGGAGAAGCGATGAACCGCAAGATATCATCCGTACATGCAATGGAGATCCTCGACTCGCGCGGAAACCCGACGGTCAAGGTGTTTGTGACGCTGGATGACGGTATCAAGGCTTCTGCGTCGTGCCCGTCGGGGGCATCGACCGGGGAAAACGAAGCGGTTGAACTGAGGGATGGGAAGAGCCGATACCTCGGCAAAGGGGTTTTAAGAGCCGTCGCCAACGTCAACGAGATCATCGCCCCTGTCCTGATCGACATGGATCCCAGCAGGCAGGCGGAAATCGATCGCTTCATGATCGGCTTGGACGGAACGCCCAACAAGAGCAGGCTCGGTGCCAATGCCATTGTGGCCGTTTCCATGGCCGTGGCCCGGGCTGCGGCTGCATCCGCCGGGCTGCCCCTCTACGCATACATGGGGGGATTCAACGCCCTGCGGCTCCCCATGCCCATGATGAACATCCTCAACGGCGGCAAGCACGCGCAAAACAGCGTGGATCTGCAGGAATTCATGGTCATGCCCATCGGAGCTTCGTCCTTTGCGGAGGCGCTGCGGTACGGTGCGGAGACATTCCATGCCCTGAAGGCCATTCTCGGCAAGAAGGGCTATTCCACCGGT
>Ga0351877_1012_pt1 | contig 63759 bp, 51 predicted proteins | sample BONcelFGM3001D13_FD_206775 | JGI IMG/M metagenome (GOLD analysis project Ga0351877, IMG submission 206775) | Enriched cells from coal bed in the Powder River Basin, Montana, United States - BONCAT cells FGM rep3 HSBNCT.FGM.300.1.D13 ...
ATGGGCGGCGAGGAACCATTTTCGCTTCTTCTGGCCTCGACCGGGGGCGGAGTTCCCGCCGTAGTGAGCATCTCGCCCCAGCTCCGCGGCTACAGCCTGCTCTGCTGCTACGACCTGGCGGGAAGGCTCGAGTCGGGAATGGGAGTGGAGAGAAGCTGCCGTTCGTTCGCCCTTTTCAGTTCGGGCCTTGGTGAGTACGACGCTCACTCCGATGCCCCGCCCCGGACTTGATAATATTAGCCCTTTGCGGGAGGTGTTCAATTGATGGCTCTACTGCTTCTTTGCGCCCTTGGCGCAGTTCTTCCCAACGCCGGGGATGTGCCTGTACTCGAGGCCGGGTCCGCCGTGAACGTGACCCCCATCGAAGGTCAGGCGTGGTTTCGCATCCTCGAGAGGGAGTACGCAGTCCTCGACCTTGAGGTTCTTCCGGGCTGCAGGCTAACCGCCTTTGACGATGCCGGAACGGTCCTGACAACTTCGCTTGACGGAAGGCTAGTACTGTCGGCGTACTCCGGGTACTGGTTCTGGATCCTCGCCGAGTGCGAGGCTCCGGTGCGGGCCACACTGGAGAGGCGCACTCCTCAAAGGATCCGCCTGCCCCACTCGGGCCGTCTGGGCTCGGGCGTCATGGCCGACGTTTTCACCATTGTCCCCGAGACCGGCGGCCGTTACCAGATAAGGCTCACGGGCGGAAGCACGGCCGACCTCGACATGGAGGTTTACGGCCCCGGCAACCGTCTCTGGGCGGGGAGCTACAGCAACGACAGCAACGAGAAGCTGATGCTTGACATTCTCGCGGGCGAACCCGTCACGGTTCTGGTTAGCCGGTACAACAAGGGCGGAAGCGGCGAGTTCACCCTCGAGATGGAGCGCATTGAAGCTTTCCGCGTGCTGGACGGGACGGTGGGCATGCCATCCCGTCCCGACCGTGTTGAACGGTTCATCGTCCCGGAGAGGGGTGTTGCATCCCTTCTTCAGCTCACTTTCCAGGGTGACGACGATCTGGACCTGATGGTCCGGGGGGCCGATCACGAGATACTGTGGTCGTCCACCACATACGCGGGAAGCGAAATGGTGATGCTGCCCGCGGGCCGCGCCCCTCTGGTTGCCGAGGTCGTGAACTATCCCGGCGCGGATGACACCGATCCATGGTTCGTTCTTTCCCTTACTCCGCCCGACACCGTGGTCAGGGCCCCTTCCGGTTCTGTCTCCGTGCAGTACACGGGCGGGGTGGCGCCGCTGGTGGGGTTCAGTCCCGGTTCGGAGGGTTTCTTTACCATTTCAGCCCTCTTCGAGAAGACCCGTGACGGTGACATCCGGCTTTTCAGACGCCCCGGAGAGGCCTCGATACTCATGGCCACTCTGAGGGGGGACGAGGAGTTCATGGTCTGGATCGGCTCCCGGGACACCGTCTGGGTGTCGCCGGGGTTCGCCAGTGTGGACCGCGAGGGCGGGTGCATGCTCGGGTTCAATCGGGGCGGCGGGACCCGCGTCAACGGGGAAGCCTCGGGAACGGTGAGCGAATCGGGCGGGTCGGTTCAATACTTCACGGCGAGGGGCGGGGAGGACAGCATTCTTCTCATCAAGCTCTCCGGTGAACCCCGCGACCTCGATCTGGACATGCTTGTGAGCGGACCCGGTTTCGACCTGCAGGCCGAGGGCGCGGCGAGCAACACGGACTCCGCCTCGGACGAGGCCGTGGCGGTGAGCTGTGAAAGCGGCGCGGACTACGGGATCACCGTGTACGCATATGAAAGGCGCGCTCAGGGGTCGTTCCGTGTCACGGCCGAAAACATTCCCATAAGAAGCCTGGCCGCCGGAACCCCATCAGCCGAGACCTGGGCCGTCATCGTTGGCATTAGCGGCTACAGCGACCTTGTGGACATACTCTCCAGGTGCAGCATGGACGCCATGGACATGCGGGAGTTCCTCCTTGATCAGGGGGTCACTCCCGACCACATGATGATCCTCGTTGATCAGAACGCCACGCTGGAAGCATTCAACGCCGCGCTTGACCAGGTCCTTGACAGGGCGGGTCCGGAGGACAGGCAGGTCATCTTCTTCAGCGGGCACGGCAACAGGCACGCCCCCGGCTCGGGAGGCCCCGAAGAGCCCGACGGCATGAACGACGTGGTATGCTTCCACGACGGCGACATGACTGACGATGACCTCGCGCGCAGGACAAGGGAGTTTCCGGGACAGACCCTTCTTTTCATCGACGCATGTCACAGCGGAGGTTTCGTGAACGACTTCCGATCCGGCGACAACACCCTTGTGCTTACAGCCGCCCGGGAAGACCTGAGCGTCAGCGAGAGGATTCTGACCCCCATCCTTCTCGAGGGGAGCCGGGGCGGGGCCGACGCCAACGGAGACGGAGTGATAACCGCCGGGGAACTTGCGGGTTATGTGGACGAGGTCCTTCAAAGGGTTTGCCCCTTCTGCGACACCATTCTCGATGCCGGTTCATCCAGGCTCTGCCCGGGATGCGGCGAGGTGCTGAAGGGAGAGAACCGCATTCCCAGACCGGAGCAGGGCGTTTTCCTGCCCGCATCCACAGTGGTCTGGAAGGTAAGCGACTGAAAGGCGGAGGGTTTTGACCGACACCGATCTGCATCCGCTGGAGCTTGTGCTTCTGCACTGGCTCTCGGGACGGGAGCAAAGCAGCGACGCGGAAAGCATCCAGGGCACCGGTCTGGATGAGGGTTCATACCGAAGGGCGGCCCAGTGGCTTCTGGCAAGGGGGTATGCCAGGACAGTCTCAACAACGGACAATTCAAGAGTCATCCTTGGTCCACAAGGCCAGGAGTATCTCTCAAAAGGTACGACTCCTGAGCTTAAACTGTGGGGTTACGTCAGGGATGGAGCAAAATCCACATTGCAGGAGATCCAGCAGGATACCCTGTTCGAGAAAGGTCAGTGGGGAAGCGCGTTCGGCGCACTCGTAAAGGAACGGGTTCTCAGCGGGACGCCGGCCGGAGTCAGTGTGGCCGACCTGACCGGTGGAGTCTTCAGGGAAGTCTGGGATGTCGTCTATCAAAGCCACCTCAATGGCAGCGAGATCTGGCTCGACTCTCTTGATGCGCGTTTGAAGGGCTTCGTTGTTTCCCGTGCCCCCAAACGGGGCAGGACCGGCGCCGAGTTCGTGATCGAGGAGCGCACCGAGGCCACTCTGGCCGTTACCGAAGAGGGAAGGGAAGCCCTCTCCCTTGCCGGGGAACGGAAGACGATCGGAGCCCTCACGCGTGAGATCCTTGCGTCGGACGAGTGGAAGAACGGCACGTTCAGGCGGTACCAGGTTGACATCCCGCCCGCACGGATCCACGCGGGCAGACTGCACCCCTACGGGTGCTTCCTCGACAGGGTCAGGGCCAAGTTCACCACGATGGGGTTCGAGGAGATGACCGGTCCCCTCGCGGAAAGCGAGTTCTGGAACAACGACGCCCTTTTCATGCCTCAGTTCCATGCGGCACGTGACATTCACGACGCTTACTACCTCGAGGAGGGGGCATCGGTTGAACCGCCGGAGCCTGGCGTTCTTGAAAGGGTTGCCCGTGTTCACACTGACGGCGGAGACACTGGAGGCAGGGGCTGGGAGTACGGCTTCAGCCTCGAGAAAACCCTCAGCACCGTTCTCAGGTCACAGGGAACTGCCCTTTCAGCACGCACCCTCGCGTCGGGTCCGAACATCCCGGGCAAGTACTTCGGGATCGCCAAGTGTTTCAGGTACGACCAGGTCGACGCCACCCACCTGCCAGACTTCTACCAGGTCGAGGGGATCGTCCTGGGCAGTGACATCAACTTCAGGCACCTTCTGGGCCTTCTCAGGCTTTTCGCCGAGGAGTTCGCCGGGGCAGAGAGCTACAGGTACGTGCCGGCGTATTTCCCGTTCACCGAGCCCTCCGTCGAACTCCATGTGAAGCATTCCGCTCTGGGATGGTTCGAGATGGGCGGGGCGGGGCTTTTCCGCGAGGAGGTCACAAGACCCCTCGGAATAGACGTACCGGTCATCGCCTGGGGGCTGGGGCTGGACAGGATGGCCCTTCTCGCCATGGGCCTTTCGGACATACGCGACCTTGTGACGCCCGACCTGGCCAGGCTGAGGGCAATGACGGTCAAACCCGACGGACTTCTGGGAAGGAAGGTGTGAGATGCCCAAGATAGAAGCAAGCCTTCCCGACCTTCTCAGACTGGCCCGCATAAAAGACCCGGAAGGTCTAGCAGAACGCCTCGAACCGCTGAAGGCAGAACTCGACGGTATTGAAGGCGACACCGTGAAGATCGAGCTGAACGACACGAACAGGCCCGATCTGTGGACTGTCGAGGGAGTCGCCAGGGGGCTGCGCTGCTGGGAACATGGCGCCGGGAACAGCCTCGACCACATGCCCGAACCGACACGGGAGATCATGGTGCATCATGGTCTTGAAGGCGTGCGCCCTTTCATCGCCTCATTCGTGTGCAGGGGCCCAGCCCTGGGCGAGCGGGGGCTTGCGGCCCTGGTGGGCGCCCAGGAGAAGCTCTGCGCGACCATGGGACGCGAGCGGCGAACGGCAGCGGTGGGTTTCTACAGGCTCAATGGCATTGAGTTTCCCGTGCATTACAGGGCCGTTCCCCCCGAAACGCTTTTCCGCGCCCTGGGAACCGACCGTGAGATGACCCTGAAAGAAGTTCTCGGGAACACTGAAGCGGGCATGAAGTATGCGGGGCTCCTCCGGGGTTTCGAGGCCTGGCCGTTCCTGTCGGACGACCGGGGAACTCCCCTGTCGTTCCCTCCCGTCCTCAACAGCGAGGGAACCGGAAGGGTGGTCCCCGAAGACGGCGACCTCTTCTGCGAGGTCACGGGAACCGACCTCCACACGGTCCAGCTCCTTTCCACCATACTTGCGTGCGACCTCGAGGACCGGGGCGCCAGCATCGAACCCGTCCGGGTGGTCTACCCAAATGGAAATGCCGTGGTGACCCCTGTGATCCACACCGACACACTCACCACAAGCCTCCCAAGCATCACGGAGACAACCGGGCTTGACATACCCGGCCCCGACCTGCCCGGGCTTCTCGGGAAGATGGACTACCGCCGAGTCACCGTGGATGGCGGGGAAGTCACAGCTGTGATGCCCCCCTACCGAAGGGACGGCATACACCCCCGCGACCTGGTCGAGGACATAACCATCGCATACGGCCTCAACCGCATCGAACCCCTCCTTCCCGGCGATTACACCCTGGGAAGGGCCTCGGCGGAATCCATGCTCGCGTCATCGGTGAAGCTTCTTCTCGTTGGCGCCGGGTGCGAGGAGATAATCAGACCCGTGCTCACCAGCGCCCAGAAGATAACCGGGCTGACCCTTACCCCCGGGAAGCCGGTATCCATAACGAACCCCATGACAGCCGAGTACTCGGTGGTCAGCAACACGCTCCTTCCGTGCCTGCTCGAGGTTGAGTCGGTCAGCGGGCACGCGGCCTTTCCCCACAGGCTTTTCACGGTGGGCGAGGTGCTTGTCAGAACACCGGAAGGCCGGCTCATCACCCGCTGGAACCTTGGAATCGTAACCGCGGGAGCGGGAATGGACTTCGGCAGCTCACACTCGCTTCTGGGCCTGCTTGCCCATGGAAGGGGTCTTCCGCTGAAACTCGAGGCGTGCGACGATTCGAGGTTCATCCCCGGCCGGTGTGCCAGGGTGTTTCTCGATGGCATCGATTCGGGGGTCATCGGCGAGTTCCACCCCGCGGTTCTCACGGCCTGGGGCATACCTGTGCCCGCGTCGGGTCTCGAGGTAACCCTCGAAGCCCTCAGGGGCTGAATTGTCAGAGCTTTTCGCTCTCGAGGCGCCGTTTCGACCGTCGGGGCATCAGCCCGCAGCCATCGCATCCCTCGTGGACGGCCTCAGGAAGAACATGGAGTGGCAGACCCTGCTGGGGGTCACCGGCTCCGGCAAGACGTTCACGATGGCCGCGATAATCAGCGAGCTCAAACGCCCGACACTGGTCATCAGCCACAACAAGACCCTTGCGGCTCAGCTCTACGGTGAACTGAGGGGTTTCTTCCCCCAAAGCGCGGTAGAGTACTTCGTGAGCTATTACGATTACTACCAGCCCGAGGCATACCTGCCCGCCAGCGACACCTACATAGAGAAGGACGCCGACCTCAACGAAGAGCTGGACAGACTGAGGCTGAAGGCCACCGCCAGCCTTCTGAGCCGCAGGGACGTCATCGTGGTGTCTTCCGTGAGCTGCATCTACGGCCTCGGAAGTCCCGAGATGTTCATGGAAAAGGGGCTCAGGCTGGCCGTGGGCCACAGCCCGGGAAGGGACAGGGTTCTTGCCGACCTCGTCTCGATGCAGTACCGCAGGAACGATATCGCCCTTGCAAGGGGCTACTTCAGGGCCATGGGCGACACCGTCGACCTGGTGCCCTCCTACGCTGACCGCGGACTGAGGATCGAGTTCTTCGGCGACCAGGTGGAATCCATAAGGGAGGTGGACCACCTCACGGGCCACGTCCTCACCGAGATGCAGGAGACAACCGTCTTTCCCGCGAAGCACTTCGTTACCGGTGAACGGCAGCTCAACCTTGCCATGGGAAGGATAAGGGAGGAACTTGAGGAGAGGCTCAGGGAGTTCAGTATCGAGGGCAAACTGCTCGAGGCACAGCGCCTGAAGTCCCGCACCGAATACGACCTCGAACTCCTGGGGGAGACCGGCTACTGCCCCGGCATCGAAAACTACAGCAGGCACATTTCCGGTAGGGCGCCGGGCGAGCCGCCCTCATGCCTCATCGATTACTTCCCGAAGGACATGCTGCTTTTCATCGACGAGAGCCACCGGACCATTCCGCAGATCAGGGGCATGTACCTGGGCGACCGTTCCCGGAAACAAACCCTCGTGGACCATGGCTTCAGGCTTCCCTCGGCGCTGGACAACCGGCCCCTCTTCCTCGATGAGTTCCTCGAAGCCACAGGCAGCAAGGTCTGCATGTCCGCCACCCCGGCACCCTACGAGATGGAAAAAAGCACGAACATAGCCGAGCAGATAGTGAGGCCGACCGGACTCGTTGACCCCGAACTCGTGGTAAGCCCGGCGACCGGGCAGATCGACCATCTGGTGGAGCGGATAAGGAGCGTTACAGAAAAGCGCGGCAGGGTTCTTGTTACCACGCTCACCAAGAAGACGGCCGAGGAACTCGCGGCCTACCTCGACAACCTCGGCGTGGCAACCCGGTACGTGCACAGCGAGGTGGATGCCCTTGAGCGCGTGTCCATCCTCCGCGACCTCAGGCTTGCCGAGTTCGACGTCCTGGTGGGCGTCAACCTGCTCAGGGAAGGCCTTGACCTTCCTGAGGTCACACTGGTCGCAGTGCTCGACGCGGACAAGGAAGGCTTCCTGAGAAGCCGGACCAGCCTCATTCAGACCGCGGGACGTGCGGCCAGGAACAACGCGGGCACCGTCATCCTCTACGCCGACAGGATCACCGACTCCATGAAGGCCGCCATGGACGAGATGGACCGCAGGCGTGCGATCCAGCTCGCGTACAACACCGAGCACGGGATCACCCCGACCACCATCGAGAAGAGCCGGGAAGAGATATTGCGCACCACCGGCATTGCTGACATGATAAGGGCTGTGGAACCAGGGAAGTCGATTGAAGTAGAACCACATGACGAAGCACTAACGGCCGCAGAACTTGAAAGGAGGATGATGGAAGCCGCAGCTGAGCTTCAGTTTGAAAAGGCGGCCCTTCTGAGGGACAGGCTCAGGAAAATCCTTGCGAAGAGCGGGGGTTGACGCTATGCGGGAGATTTGCAATCTTTCCCCCGCGACACTGAAAATAGGGTTCGTGCATCAACCAACCAAATAGGAAAGGAGAACCATGAAGCAGGCACTTGCGGTTCTCGCAATACTCACGATGGTGGCATTTGCCGGTCAGATCCGGGTAGACCTTCCCGGCTCATCCGGAGGCACCGACGACCAGCTCACCTACTTCAACGGCACACCGCACTGGCTGACCTGGGGCGGCATGTACAGGGGCACCTGGTTCAACACGCAGGACTTCATGCCCGGCAGCGAAGGCTTCAATCTCGACCAGCTTGAGTACTGGTTCTACGAGCATGCCAGCTACCCCTGGGACACCAACCAGTTCTACAGCGAAGCATGGAACGGCGACGACATGGGCCCCCTCGTGCTTCTTGCACAGGGCATCGTAACCGCCCCCCACTACGCCCCCTGCTACCACAACTTCTCCCCCGCCCTCGTGGTCGAGCAGAACTTCTGGGCTCTCATCAACACCGAAATGAGCTCGGGCGGCTGGCCCAGCGTCCTCGGTGACTTCTCAATGCCCGGCGACGCCGGCCACAGCTTCTTCAGCGATGACTTCATCGTCTGGGAACCCTGGGGCGAAATGGGCGAGTACTACATCAAAGCCACAGGCACCTTCTCCCTCAACTCCACCACCTGGGGCGCCGTCAAGGCTCTGTTCTAAGAACAGCAGCTCTTGTGCCTTCGGGGCCGGCCTTCGGGTCGGCCCCTTCGCGTTATAGGGACACATTGGTTTTCTTCCGTCAGGAAGAAACTATGTGTCCCCAAAAAAGACAGACAGGGGACACCTTGGTTTCATCCCGTCAGGAAGAAACTATGTGTCCCCCAAAGGAAACCAGGTGTCCCCCAGCAATACCCTTGACACCTCATGACACATATGCCAATTTACCTGTGTATCCTGAATGGAGGCATTGTATGAGGAAGCCATTTGCAGCGTTGTTTCTGTTTCTGCTGCCCCTTGTGGCGGTCGCTGGTCCGGGGCAGGCAAGACTGGATGTGCCGGGCTATACAGGCGCAACCACCGATACCGAGGTTCTTCAGTACGACAACGGTACATTTCACTGGCTTACCTGGGGCGGGATGTACAGGGGCACATGGTTCGACACCAACGATTTTGTTCCGGACAACAACGGTTTCTACCTTGAAATGATGGAGTGGTGGTTCTTCCAGCACGTAAGTTACCCCTGGGACACCAATGCCTTCTACGCCGAGATATGGACAGGCGATGTGAACGGTCCCCTGATACTTCTCGATCAGCAGCTTGTCACTGCCATTCATGCAACACCCGTCTACACCTATTACGACCCGCCACTCTGGATAGAGGACTATTTCTGGGCTGTCGTCAACACCGAGATGAGCTCGGGTGGCTGGCCAAGTATTCTCGGCGACTACTCCATGCCCGGCGACGCAGGCCACAGCTTCTTCACCGATGACTTCATCGTCTGGGAACCCTGGGGCGAAATGGGCGAGTACCTTATAAGAGCCCACGGCACCTTTTCCATGACCCTCAACTCCACCACCTGGGGCTCGGTGAAGGCGTTGTTTTAAAAAGCAGGAAGGGGACACATTGGTTTTCTTCCGTCAGGAAGAAACTATGTGTCCCCCAAACCCTATGTGTTCCCCCAAAAGAAGGGTTGGTCTTCATGAACAGATTCCTTTCCCCACTTCTTCTCCTTTCCCTCCCCCTTCTCGCGGGAAGCGTTCGTGTTGACCTTCCCGGAGGTTCAGGAGGCACCGACGACCAACTCACCTACTTCAACGGCACACCGCACTGGCTGACATGGGCGGGCATGTACAGGGGCACCTGGTTCAACACCGAAGACTTCTTGCCCGGCAGTACCGGTGGCGTTATAGAGGAGATGGAGTACTGGTTCTACGAGCACGCCAGCTACCCCTGGGACACCGACAATTTCTACAGCGAATTATGGGACGGTGACAACATGGGACCCCTGGTGCAGCTTGAACAGGGTATCGTAACCGCCTATCACTACGCCCCCTGCTACCACACCTTCGACCCCGGCGTCGAGGTCGAGGTGAACTTCTGGGTTCTCATCAACACCGAAATGAGCTCGGGCGGCTGGCCCAGCGTCCTCGGCGACTACTCCATGCCCGGTGACGCCGGCCACAGCTTCTTCAGCGATGACTTCATCGTCTGGGAACCATGGGGCGAGATGGGCGAGTACTACATCGTTGCCACTACCGGGACTGCCCTTGAGGCAACCACCTGGGGCTCGATGAAGGCTTTGTTTTAAACGGAGATAGGGGACACCTTGGTTCGTCCCGTCAGGAACGAACTAGGTGTCCCCCAAAAACAACGCTGGGGACATATTGGTTTCGTCCCGACAGGAACGAAACTATGTGTCCCCCAACAATACCCTTGACACCTCATGACACATATGCCAATTTACCTGTGTATCCCGAATGGAGGCATAGTATGAGGAAGCCATTTGCAGCGTTGTTTCTGTTTCTGCTGCCCCTTATGGCGGTCGCGGGTCAGATCAGGATCGTCTCTGACATTCCGGGAGCCACTGCTGGTCCCACGGACACCGAGGTTCTTCAGTACGACGACGGCAACCCCCAATGGCTAAAATGGGGCGGTACCTACAGGGGAGTATGGTTCGACCCCGGTGATTTCTATCCCGAAAACAACGGTTTTTCGCTTGAAATGATGGAGTGGTGGTTCTATCAAAGTCCCGGTACCGACCCTTGGGATACCTCTGACTTCTACGCCCAGATCTGGACGGGCGACCAGAACGGACCCCTGGTCCTCCTCGACTGCCAGCTTGTTACCGCATACCACGGAGGACCCGTTTACACCTACTACGACCCGCCCCTCTGGATCGAGGAGCAGTTCTGGGCCATCTGCAGCACCGAGCTGAGCGGCGGAGGCTGGCCCAGTGTGCTGGCTGACGGCACTCCCAGCGGGCACAGCTTTCTTAGTGACGACTTCATGGTTTGGGAGTGCTGGAACCTGGGTGATTACTTCATAAGGGCACACGGTGCCTACACGCTCTCCTTCGAGACCACCACCTGGGGCTCGCTGAAGGCTTTGTTTTAAACGGAGATAGGGGACACCTTGGTTCGTCCCGTCAGGAACGAACTAGGTGTCCCCCAAAAAGACGGCGCAGGGGACATGCTGCCCTGATCCCGTCAGGAATCAGGCTGCGTGTCCCCCAAACAAGACTGGGGTCTCTATGAAAGGTATCCTGGCAGCACTGTTTCTGGTTTCTCTTCCCCTCTTCGCGGGGAATGTACGCGTTGACCTTCCCGGCGGGTCAGGAGGCTCTAACTTTGATCTCACCTACTTCAACGGCACACCGCATTGGCTGACATGGGCGGGCATGTACAGGGGCACCTGGTTCAACGTGCAGGATTTCATTCCGGGGGGGAGCTTCCAGGTTGACATCGCGGAGTACTGGTTCTACGAGCACGCCAGCTACCCCTGGGACACCGACCAGTTCTACAGCGAAGTCTGGAACGGCGATCAGACGGGCCCAGGTGTCCTTCTCACGCAGGGGGTCGTGACTGCCCTTCATTACGCCCCCGCATACCATTCGATCAACCCCGGCGTTGTCACCGAAGTCAACTTCTGGTGTCTTGTCAACACGGAGATGAGCGCCGGAGGATGGCCCAGTATCCTTGGTGATTACTCAATGCCAGGCGATGCCGGCCACAGCTTCTTCAGCGATGACTTGATGGTCTGGGAACCCTGGGGCGAAATGGGTGAGTACTACATCGTTGCCATTTTTGAACTCTCACTCGACCCCACCACCTGGGGCTCGATGAAGGCTTTGTTCTAAACGGAGATAGGGGACACCTTGGTTTTCTTCCGCCAGGAAGAAACTAGGTGTCCCCCAAACAAGACGGGGTCTTTATGAAAGGTAGCCTGGCAGCACTGTCTCTGGTTTCTCTTCCCCTCTTCGCGGGTAATGTCCGGGTTAACCTTCCAGGTGGATCCGGAGAAAACTATGAAGGCCTCACCTACTTCAACGGCACACCGCACTGGGTCTCATGGGATGGAGTCTACAGGGGCACCTGGTTCAACACCGAAGACTTCGTGCCCGGGAGTACCGGTTTCAATATGAACCACGTTGAGTACTGGTTCTACGAGAGCGCCAGCTACCCATGGGACACCAACCAGTTCTACAGCGAAGTCTGGAATGGCTTGCAGACAGGTCCCGAGGTTCTTCTTGCACTGGAGGTCTTGACCGCCCTTCACTATGCCCCATGCTATCATGTCATTGTACCTGATCTGATCACTGAGCAGTATTTCTGGTGCCTTGTCAACACGGAGATTAGCGCCGGAGGATGGCCCAGTATCCTCGGTGACAACTCAATGCCCGGCGACGCCGGACACAGCTTTTTTCATGATGGCTTATCATGGCAGACATGGGAGTTGGGCGAGTACTACATTCTGGCTTACTGGTGGTATATCGGTTCTTCATTTGAGATGACCACCTGGGGCGCGTTGAAGACTTTGTTTTAAACGGAGATAGGGGACACATTGGGTTTTGGGGGACACATTGGGTTCGTCCCGACAGGAACGAACCTATGTGTCCCCCAAAAAACCAGCATGTCCCCCGGGCAGTATTATTGGGGGACACGCAGCCTGATTCCTTTCGGGATCAGGGCAGCATGTCCCCTGATAACCGAAAGGCGCCCCTGGGTCATGCGAGTTTCCCCGAGTTTCGGAAAACACCTGCCGTGGTTGCTGTTTCTGCTGACGGCGGGGCTTGCCACACGGGTTCCCCACGCCCTGGTGGCAGGGTCATACGATAACCGGGTCACGTACTTCCCGACGATCGCTTCCACGCGTTTTGTTGAGTGTGCCCGTGAGATGACCAGGGGCGGGGTATCGAGCGATGCCTTCTCTTTCGCGAGCCCCCTTTACATACCCTTTCTGGCGGCGTTCTACTCCTTGTCGCTCGGGAACGGCGCGGTGTTTCTCGTGCAGGGTGCCACCGGGGTTTTCTCTGGTTTTCTTGTTTACGTCGTTGCCTTTCGTGCCGGTGCCTCCCGGTTGTTTGCCTGTCTTGGTGCCCTTTGTTTTTACTTCTACGCTCCGGCGGCATTCTTCGAGCTGACGCTGCTGCCCGCGGGCATTCTGGCCTTCCTGATCGGTTTGTGGGCGCTTCTCGAGCAGGGAGCCGGGGGCAGGTGGCATTCCCTTTTCAAGGGCTTCCTTGTGGGGGTCATCGCCGGTCTTCGTCCGCCATTCATACTCATCGGGTTTGTTTCGCTTTTCAGGGGTGTGAGAAAAGGGGGGACCGTTCCCTTTCTGGCGGGGCTGGCTGTGCCACTTCTCTTCCTGTCTTTCTGGCACTCCGGGCAGGGCGGGGGCTTCTCGCCCTTTGCGTCGGCCACGGGTCTCAACCTCGTTCTCGGTCACGCGGACGGGGCCACGGGTTACGGGCCACCCATAGTCGAACACGGCCTTGTGGAGACTCCCGGCGAAGACATCCATCAGGCCGCCGCACGGGTTGCCGCCGTGCACGGTTATGACGATCCGGTGGCCGCTGACAGGTTCTGGCTGAAGACTGCCGTGAGCTGGATGCTGGCCAACCCCGGTCGCGAGCTTGAGCTTTTGCTTGTGAAACTCGGCGGGGCGTTCGGGCATGTGCCCTTCGACGTCTACTTCGACCTTCAGCGGGACGTGGCTTCCGACCCGTCCCTTGGGCACCTTTTCGTGCCAAGGTTCCTGCTTGTGGCGTTTCTGGCACTGGGAGCGGGTTCACTGCTCTTTCACCGGGGCGCGTGCAGGTTTCTTCTGGCGCCGGTAGCGGTGTCGCTTCTGTCTTCCGTTGTGTTCGTCCACTCCGAACGGTTCTGGATACCCGCCCTTCCCGCGGCGCTCGCGGTCTCGGCGGCGGGGCTCACGCTGTTCTTAAGGGGCTTCAGACACAGGTGGAAGACTGCCGTTTCGGTGACGATCCTCGTTTTGCTTCTGCTTCCCGGCATTCTTCGGCCCACACCCGAAACCCCGCTTGGGCTTTACCTTTACAACCGTGCCGTGAAGGTTTTTCACATGGGCAACATGCCGCTCTCCCTGCTGCTGTTCGAAGAGGCCGCCGAAGTCTCTCCCCGCGGCACCCATACCTCGGTGTACGCAAGGATCATGGCTGTTCAGATCGCCCGTTCCCTCTCAATGGAAGATCGGGCCGATGCCCACGCCCTGATACTCCGACAGGAGACTGCCCCCCGTTAGTCCGGTTCTGAATCGGAAGCGTCTTTTGTATTATCTTTGGCACATCATGAGTGTGACCGTTGCTAAAACCGCGGGTTTCTGCTGGGGTGTCCGCCGTGCGGTGGACAAGGTCGTCTACGAGATCAAAAAGGGGCGGGGTCCCTTCAGGGTCTACGGTCCTCTGGTTCACAATCCTCAGGTGCTCGAGGCCCTTTCCGAGCGGGGCGTTCTTTGCTGTGACAGCCCATGGAACATCAGGGGCGGAACGCTTTTTCTGCGAACACATGGCGTAACCCGTGAGGAACGGGCCAGGCTTCAGAACCTTCCGGTGAACCTGCGTGACCTGACGTGCCCCAAGGTGGGGCGTGCGCTGGCCATTGCCGGTGCCCGGGCGTCCGAGGGTTTTGACGTCCTCATCCTTGGGGATCCCGGTCATCAGGAGGTAAAGGCCATTCTCTCCTGCACGGGGGGGAAAGGGATCGTCATCGACGGCCCTTCCGACATTGACGCCCTTCCTGAACTTCCGCGGCCCTTCCTTATCAGCCAGACCACACAGAGCACCGAGAATTACCGCCTGACTATCGAGAGACTCCTTCAGCGGTGGCCATCGAGCGAAAGCGAGAACACGATCTGCGGATCGACCGAGAGCAGGCAGGCCGAGCTTCGTCTTCTCATGGAAAAGGCCGACTGCGTTGTTGTTGTCGGCGGCCAGCGCAGCGCTAATACGGCAAGACTGGCGTCGATCGCCGGAGAATCCGGGCTTCCGGTCTTTCTTGTTGAAAACGAAAGCCAGATACCCGCTGAAGAGATCAGGAAGTATCGAAGGGTCCTTCTGACAGCAGGGGCATCCACCCCGGGCTGGAGCATCCGCAGGGTTCGCGCCAGGCTGCTCGACATCCAGGGTGCGGGAAGGGTGTCGGGCCTTCTTCCCTCGCTCTACCGCAGCCTTGTCTACAGCGGTGTTCAGGTTCCATTGGCCGCGGTTTTCATCGGGCTTGCCCAGCAGGAGGTTCTCGGGGGCCGGGGGTGGCTGGGAGCCTCCCTTTGCGCGGGGCTTCTGCTCTGGGCATTCACCGGTATCTCTGCCGTGCTCGGCTCGCGGAACCTGGAGATAACCAGCCAGGAGCGCCAGGAGTTCATGAAAAGCCACAGCGGGGTTCTTTTTCCCATTTATGCTGCCGCGGCTCTGGGAGCGGTCATTCTGAGTTTTTCGCTCGGTGGATGGTGGATACCCTCGGTCCTGGGGGCGGTCGTCCTGTTCTTCTTCTACTGCGTGCCCCTCACCCGCAAGCCTTTCATCCCCCGCGGTTTCTGGAGCATTCCCGGCTCCCGCGAGGCCCTGTTCACCCTGGGCTGGGGTTTTTTCCTCGCGCTGCTTCCCGCACTGACACTGACCCACAACGGAGGGGTGTTCGCCATGTTCCTCTGGCCACTCTCCCTGATGGCCCTCTTCTTCGCGCGAAGCCTGTTCGTCGACCTGGTGGACCTTCAGGGCGACGCCCTCCTGGGGATGGACACGCTTCCGCTGAACCTGGGGGGCAAACGGTGCCGGTCGCTTCTTCTATTCTGCTGCGCGTTCGCCTCGCTGGTGCAGCTTGCCGGGTGGGCCACGGGGCTTCTTCCCGTGTGCAGCCTTGGTTTCATTGCCGCCCCGGCTCTTCTTGGGGTTGGGCTTCTGTACCTTGAACGTGACCTTTTCTACCCCGAGATCGGCATACGGATGGTTGCCGACGGCAGCCTTCTGGTCGCGGGTCTTTTTCCCCTTCTGATATGCAGGACAACACCATGAAGGCCGGCATCTGTCTATTGCTCATCGCGCTCTGCGGTTGTGGAACCGTGGCCACACAGCCTCCCCCTGACACCACATTCATACCCGTCGCGTCATACTTTCCCGATACTCGTACTGTGGTCACCGGAAGAGAGGTGAACCTCAGGCAGGGGCCGGGGACAGTTTACGGGATAGTGGGTTGCGTGCACGCCGGCGACTCGCTGGTGGTCCTTGGTGAAACCGGTGACTGGTACCGGGTCTACTTCCCTGAGCGATCGCTTTTTGCATGGATATTCGCCGGCCTCACCTCCGGCGCGGAACTCCCCTGATCCTGAAGGGAGCGGGAATGATAGAGAGATACGCACTTCCTGAGATGACAGCGGTCTGGGCCGACGAATCAAGGTTTTCCCGCTGGCTCGAGATCGAGATCCTTGCGGTGGAGGCCAGGTGCATTGCCGGTCTGGTCCCCCGGGAGGATTACGAGAAGGTACGGGACAACGCCCGGTTCGACACGGCGCGCATCGACGAGATTGAGCTGGTCACGCAGCACGATGTAATAGCGTTTCTGACCAGCGTGGCGGAAAGCCTGGGGCCCGAATCGAGGCACATCCACTTTGGAATGACATCCAGCGACATACTCGACACCTGCCTCGCAACGCAGTTCCGCGACGCGGGAAAGCTCATCTCCGAAGCCCTTGAGTCTTACGGTTCCGCCCTGGCATCACTAGTCTCCAGAACCAGGGGGATCCCCTGCATGGGCAGAACCCACGGCATGCACGCCGAACCCACAACGATGGCCCTCAAGTTCGCGGGGCACTACGCTGAGTACAAGAGGTGCGCCGAGAGGTTCGAACAGGCCCTGAGATCGGTGTGCACCGGAACCGTCAGCGGCGCAGTGGGGACCTACGCGCACATCGATCCCGGGGTGGAGGAGCACGTATGCGGGAAGCTTGGGATAGGGTTTGAGCCCGTTCCCACACAGATCGTTGCCCGGGACAGGCACGCCCAGTTCCTTTACGCGCTGGCTGCCATCGGCGGAGCGCTCGAGAGGTTTGCCACCGAGACCAGGCACCTTCAGAGAACCGAGGTCGGTGAAACCGAGGAAAGCTTCACCCGCGGCCAGAAGGGTTCCAGCGCCATGCCCCACAAGAAGAACCCCATCGTCGGGGAAAGGCTGTGCGGTTTCGCCAGGCTTCTTCGCGGATACCTGGCAACCGCCCTCGAGAACACCGCGCTTTGGCACGAGAGGGACATAAGCCACTCGTCCGCCGAAAGGTTCATCTTCCCCGATGCATGCGGGGTGGCTCTCTATGCCCTCCGAAAGGCGGCGGGGCTGGCGGGCAACCTCGTCATCAACCTGCAAGCGGTCCAGCGCAATTTCGAGCTGTCCGGCGACAGGTTCCATTCCCAGTCGCTGCTTCTGCTTCTCGTGGACAGGGGTGTCACAAGGGACGCTGCCTACGCAATGATCCAGGACACTGCCATGACCGCGATGAACATGGGCGCATCCTTCCGGGAAGCCGCCCTTGCATCCGAATCGATAACGGGCGTGCTTTCAGCGGCGGACATCGAAGCAGCCTGCGATCTCAGCAGACACTTTGCGAATGAGCGTTTGGTTCTATACAGGCTCGGGCTTGCCTGACGGCCCGGAGAGGGGAACGACATGTATCCGGTATTCGCGTTGATAGGACTGCTTATGGGGGGCGCAATCTCGTGGCTTTTTCTGTCGCGCTCATTCGCCGGCCAGAAAAAGGACCTGATAGAGAAACTCTCGAACCTCACCCTGAAGGCCAGGAACCTTTCCCGGGAGTCAACGGCACTCAAGGACAAGGTGGCCTACCTTGAAGAGAGGGAGAAGGATTACAGCGACCTTGCCGTACTGATGCCGTCAATGGTGAAGAAGATATTCAGCGCCAGAACAGCCGGTGAGGCCGCCGACAACATCTGCAGGGCGTGCACGACCATGGCCGGCGCCGAGGAGGTGGCCGTCTTTCTGACGGACAGGTCCGGCAGGCGTCTGGGCCTCGACAAGGTTCACGGCCTTAAGGAAGTCCTGAAACCCCCACTCTCCATCTCCCTCGGTGAGGGGCTCCTGGGTTTTGCCGGCGAGACGGGACGGCTGGTGACCCTTCAGGACGTCGAGAACGATACGGCCATAATCCGGAAACAGGTCCTCGAGACGGGAATACCGGGCTACAACCCCGAGGTTGCTGTTCCCATGGAGTTCCAGGGCATTCTTTTCGGGGTGATAGGAGCGGGGGGCTTCACCGATCACACCGGTGTGCACCGCGAGAACCTGAGGTCGATCGGAGCCATTGGCGCGGCAGCCCTCGAGAATGTAAGGCTTCTCGAACGCTTCGCCCGCACAACGGGTCTCGACCGTGATACGGGCCTTCCGGGTGAGGACTCAGTCGACGCCATCCTGGCAGAAGAACTGGAGAGGGTGTACAGGTTCGGACAACCCATGGGCGTTGTGGAACTGAAGCTCAAGAGGGCCAACATGCAGAACCCCGGCCTCACCCGTGACGTGATGTCAGCTGCCGCCAACCATCTGAAGCAGATGCTCAGAAACATCGACAGCTGCGTGCGTTATACCCACGACGGCTTTCTTCTCATCCTCCCCGGCACCTCGGGCGACGGCCTTAAAACCGTGATAGGCAAGCTGGGGGGAGAGCTTCCAAGGCTGTCCACACAGGAAGGCGGCCATATCGGAGGCGTCCTTATCAGGAACCAGGAGATATCTCCGGGAGAGATCGTGGAGATCTCATGGGTAAGGGAAGACCTGGCGGCCCGCGATTTCCAGGAGTTCGAGGGTTACTACGGGGCGGAAGGCTGACATGACGCCGGACAGGAGCGCACTTCAGACAGAGATCAGGAACAGGGGCCTCTCCATGACGGTAGACGAGGCGGAGCGGCTCCACGCGATCTTCGGGCGCATGCCTTCGCCGCTCGAGTTCCATCTGTTCGACATAATGTGGAGCGAACACTGTTCCTACAAAAGCTCCAGGAAGCTTCTGAAGACCCTTCCCACCCGGGCCTCGCAGGTTGTCATCGGCCCCGGGGAGGACGCGGGGGTCGTCAGGTTCTGCACTCACCAGGGAACAGCGTACGACATTGTTGTGGCCCACGAAAGCCACAACCACCCGTCGCAGGTGCTTCCGGTGGAAGGGGCCGCGACGGGTGTTGGCGGCATAGTGAGGGATGTTTACTGCATGGGCGCCGATGTCATAGGCAGCCTTGACCTGCTGAGGTTCGGTGACCCCCTGGGCCGCAACGGGGAAAGGTGCCGCGGTATCGCCCGTGGCGTGGTCGAGGGGATCTGGCAGTACGGAAACGCCCTGGGCGTGCCCAACCTGGGGGGAGACACCGAGTTCCACCCGGGGTACGACGACAACTGCCTGGTGAACGTGGTGGCACTGGGAATAGTGCGGCACGACCGCGTCGTTCACAGTTACGTGCCCCTCGAAGCGCGCCAGGAACCGTATGTCTTCATCCTCACCGGGAAGCCCACTGACGACACCGGTTTCGGGGGGGCCACCTTCGCCAGCGCCGACCTTGACGGTGAACTGGGCATGAAATCGGTACAGGTGGCCGACCCTTTCCTGAAAAGGATACTGGCCCAGGCCAACCGTGATGTTCTGGACTACCTGTTTGAAACGGGAGTCGCGTTCGGTTTCAAGGACCTTGGCGCGGGCGGCATAGCCTGTGTCACAAGCGAGATGGCGGCCCACGGGGGTCTGGGCATTCATGTGAACCTCGACGATGTCCCGGTGAGCATACAGGGCCTCCCCCCCGAGGTGGCGGCGTGCAGCGAAACCCAGGAGAGGTTCGGCTTCGCTGTCCCTGCGAGGGTCGCCGATGGAGTCCTTGCCATCTACAACGAGAAGTACGAGCTTCCAAGGCTTTTCCCGGGCGCCCGCGCCGCTGTCATCGGGCATTTCACGCATGACCCCGTCTACAGGGTGACGCATTGCGGAACCGAGGCCGCCTGCGCTCCCGCCGAAGCCATTACCGAGGGCGTGTTCTACGACAGGCCGCATGAACCGGTGAAGGTCTCCATCCCCGACCCCGCTTTGCTGCCCTGTTCCCCCGAAAAAGACATTCCGGAGATGCTGCTGTCAGTTGGCGGCTGCAGCAGAAGCGCTGTCTGGTCCTACTACGACAGCGAGGTCAGGGGGGCAACCGTGCTGAGGCCCGGTGAAGCCGACAGTTGTGTTATCCTTCCCATTCCGGGATGCCCGGCGGGCCTTGCGGTATCTGGCGACGGCAACCCCTGGTACGGCGAGCTCGACCCCTTCCAGGGCGGCGCCCACGCCGTGGCCGAAGCCGTCAGGAACGTCGTTTCAGTGGGGGCGGTGCCGCTTTGCGCCACCGACTGCCTCAACTACGGCAGCCCCGAGTCTCCCTCTGTCATGCACCAGTTTCACCGGGGCATAGAGGGGATTGCCGACGCTTGCAGGCATCTCGGGTTCGTGGAACCCGGCGAGCCCCTGCCCATTGTAAGCGGCAATGTGAGCTTCTACAACCAGTCATCGTCGGGAAGGTCTATCCCGCCCTCACCCATCGTGGCTGTGTTCGGAAGGATCGACGATTGCTCAAAAGCCGTTGACATGGTCCTGAAAAGGCCGGGCAATGTTATCGTGCTTCTAGGGCCCAGGCACCCCGAGTTCGGTGGAAGCCTGTACTACCGGAGGGTGCTGGGTCATTCCGGCGGAAGGGTGCCCCTTTTCAGAGGCCCCCTCGAGGCGGAAATGGCGCGATGGGTACTCGGTAAGGTTCGTTCGCGCGAGTTGATGGGCTCCCACGACATCTCCACGGGCGGGCTCGCGCTTTCCGCGGCTGAGATGGTCCTGGCGTCAACCGGGCTGGGGATAGCCCTTCTTGCAGGCGCCGATCCGGTCTTGCTCTACTCTGAAACACCCGGTTACCTTCTCGAGATGGATCCCTCATGCGAAGGGTCCCTGCCGGAGTACGCCAGGGTCGTTGGCCACGTGACCTCTGACGGCACGCTTTCGGGAAGCGGGTGGTCCGTTGACATTCAGGGCGTAAGGGAGAGATGGGCCGACCTTCTGGCCTCGATCGTCTGGCGTGAGGAGGGTGTATGAAGCCCCGTGTGGCAGTGGTCAGGTTTCCCGGGTCGAACTGCGAGTACGAAACGGCCAGAGCGCTCGACGCTTGTGGTTTGCAGGGAGTGATCTTCAACTGGAACGAGCTTTCCGGGGCGGCAGGGTCCGGCTCGAGCGCCTGGGTCCTGCCGGGAGGGTTCAGTTTTCAGGACAGGGTGCGAGCTGGCGCAGTGGCCGCACGTGAGCGTATCATGGACGTGGTGTACGGAGATGCCGTTTCGGGCAAGCCTGTGCTTGGCATCTGCAACGGCGCCCAGATACTGGTGGAGAGCGGCCTTGTGCCGGGCTGGCGGCCTGGGGCGGTCGAAGCTTCGCTTTCGGGCAATCTAGCGCCGGGCAGGACGGGCTACCTGAGCCGCTGGGTCTTCCTGAGGGCTGTTGGCGATGTGGACAAATGCCCCTGGCTCATAGATGCGGGCGAAGGCTCCATACCGGTCCCCATCGCCCACGCCGAGGGCAGGTTCGTCTTTCGGACCGCCGATGAGGCTCGGGCCATTGAGATGTCTGTTCTCAGATACTGCTCGCCGGAAGGGAGACCCGCCCTCGACTGGCCCCTGAACCCAAACGGTTCCTCCTTCGGCGCCGCGGGCGTCATGAACCCCGGGGGAAACGTTCTGGCCATGATGCCCCACCCCGAACGGGCCCTCAACCTCCACCACGTTCCGCCCAACCTGCCCGGCCCCTGGGGAGAGCTTCGCAGAATCAGGGGGCCGGTGGCCGATCCCGGCCCCGGGGCGTCTTTTTTCACGGGTCTTGCCCGCTATCTGGAGGTGCGCTGATGGAACGGGTGTATGTGGCGGTTCGTCTCAAATCCCCCGATCCCGGCGCGGCCACCGCCCTGTCCACGCTGCGGCTGGTCATGCCTGAATGCGCTCCGGTTCAGCTCTCACGATACGACCTGTGGGAGTTCGACATGAAACCTGGCGCCTCCGCCTCCGTTCCCGGAATGATCTCGCACTTCACCGACATAGTGAACCCCAACAAGCACCAAAGCTTCATCCTCACCCAGGGTCAGCCGCCCCCGGGTGAGAACCCCGGCCTTCGCTGGACCGGTGTTCTGGTACGCGACCACTCCGACAGTCGAAGCATGAACTGGAGCAGGCTGCTCCCCCGAAGGGGTTTTCCCGTCTCCAGCGTGAGGTGGGGGGTCTTGTGGAGGTTCGGCTTCGGAGCCGGTCCGGGTGACATCGATGCCCTTGCAATGAAGGCTTCCCTTTCGGAGTCCAGGGATTCGGGGCTGCTGGCCAACCCGGTCTCCCAGGAGGCCCTTCCCTGGAAGTGACGCACCCCCTCGAGGGGGTTCTCTCCAGTGTGCAGGCCCCCCAGAGGTACATCGGCGGAGAGTGGAACTCGCACCCGCACGGAGACGGCGCCAGGGTCGCCCTGGTATACCCCGATTCATACGAGCTTGGGGCTTCCAACTTCGGCCTTGCCGTGGTGAGGCACCTGCTTCTTTCGGCTGGAGGGTTCGATGTGCGCAGGGCGTTCCATCCCTCGCCGGACATGCTGGCCCTTCACAGAAACGGTGGTATCCCGTGGGTGGACCTCGAGGAGGGTGAACCGGTCTCGGGGAACCGGGTCGTGGGTTTCAGCATGGCTTCCGAGCTCCTTTTTACGAACATGCTGAACCTTGTTGACCTCATGGGCCTTCCCGTAAGAAGCTCGGAACGTGCCGCCGACTCGCCGATCATCCTCGCCGGCGGGGGAGGCATATCCAACCCTGTTCCCCTCATGCCATTCGTTGACGCTTTTTTTCTTGGAGAGGCCGAAGCAGGAGCCGCTTCGGTGTTCAGGATACTGGCCGGCGGGGGCACCAGGGCACAAAGGCTTGAAAGGATCTCCCTGATGGAGGGGGTACTCGTTCCCGGTATCACCCCGGGAAGGGTCAGGATGGCCAGAACGGCCTCACTCGCGGATTGCCCCGCCCCGGTCGACCAGATCGTCCCGACCGCCGGCATCATCCAGGAGAGGGCTGTGGTGGAGCTTGCCAGGGGGTGCACACGGGGCTGCAGGTTCTGCCAGGCCACCCAGTTGTCACGCCCCGTGCGCGAGAGGAGCCCTGAATGCGTGGCTTCACTCATGGAACGGGCCCTTCGGTCCACCGGCTTTGAGGAGGGCGGTGTGGTGACGCTCTCTTTCAGCGACTATTCCCGGATCGAAGAGCTTTCCGGCGTCATCGCCCGGATCGAGGGGGAACGGGGGGTCAGGATCTCGCAGCCCAGCCTGCGGCCCGACACCATAAGGCGACTTCACGACTGCGGCAGAAGATTGAAGGGCAAGGTCACCCTGGCCCCTGAAGCAGGTTCCTTCAGCCTCAGGAAACGGATAGGAAAACCGTTCTCCGACGAAGACATTCTCGACGCCGTAAGGGCCGCGCGTGCCATGGGCGCGGGAGGCGTGAAGATGTACTTCATGGTGGGGCTACCCTGGGAAACCGATGAAGACCTCCTGGCCATTTCGTCACTGGCGGAGAGGGCGGCGTCCGGTGGGGGCAGGCGCTGGGAGGTTACCGCCGCGTTGTCGCCCTTCGTTCCCAAACCCCACACTCCCTTTCAATGGGCTGCGCAGCAGCCGCCGGAAGAGATCCGCAGAAGGATCCGTCTGGTGAAGGGCGGTTGCCGAAGGGCGAAGGTTTCATGGAACGATCCCGATACCGCAAGAGTGGAGGCTGCCATTGCCCTTGGCGGAGACGGTTTTTCACAGGTTCTCGAGACCGCCTTCAGGATGGGGGCGATAAACGACGCCTGGAATGACCTCTTCCGCAGGGACGTATGGTTCAGCCTTCTCCCGGCCGGTCCCGCGACACCCCCTGCGCCAGGTGATGAGCTTCCATGGGACGTTGTTGATACCGGCGTTCGTGAGGAGTGGCTCAGGGAGGAGTTCCGCAGGGCGGAGGGTGGCGAGCCCACACCGGACTGCCGTGAAGCGGGCTGCACTGGATGCGGGGCCTGTGACGGCGGGGTTCCTCCGCTGCCTTCCGGTGTTCCAGCGGGAACCGGCCCCGAGACCTTCAGCGCCGACCCCGCATGTGTCAGGCTCCGGGTGCGCCACTCCCGGGAGGGGCTTGCGCGGTTCACTTCCCATCTCGATGCCGTGCGGATGTGGGGAAGGGTGGTGAGGCGCGCCGGCGTTCCGGTATGCATGGGCGCCGGTTACGTTAGAAGGCCTTCGATCAGGTTCGGTTACCCGCTGCCACTTGGCATGGCGAGCAGGGCGGAGTACGTTGATCTTTTCCTTCACACCCCCATGCGGCCCGAAGAGGTTGCTGAAAGGCTCGAAAGGGCGCTTCCCGAAGGATTTCACATCATGGCGCTCAGGCAGGTATCAATCTCCGATCCCTCACCCGATACCGGCGGAATACTGGAGTTCACCATACCCGGCGTGGAAACCGCTATACTCGAAGGTACTCCCGGTGTTGTTCGCACCGGGGGCTGTGTGGTTCTCGTTGACCCTTCCCTGGGCTCGGTGAGGCTGGACAGGCTTCTTGCAGCAGCCGGGGTTTCCCACGGGGTCATCGAGAGGACGGAAGTGTACAGACGGGGCGAAGGCACCGATGCCGTGCCCCTGTTGCAGATAGAAGAGGGAGAGGGAGCCGATGTCAACAAAGGTTGATTTCGTCATCAACCAGCACCCCGAGGTGACCCGCATAGCTGTGCTGGAAGACGGCCGGCTGATGGAACTGATCGTTGAAATGGCCGAAGAGAAGCGCATCGTTGGCAACATATACCTCAGCCGCGTCAACGCAGTGCTGCCCGGAATGCAGGCGGCGTTCGTGGACATCGGGCTCGAGCGAAGCGCTTTCCTTCACGTATCGGATGTCCGTGAAGGCTTCTCGGATTCACCCGCCTTCGCCCGCAGCCTGGTGGAAGGCAAGCCCATGAAGTGCCGCGACACCACCGGCCCCATTGAGAAAGCCCTTGGCAAGGGCGATCAGGTGCTGGTTCAGGTCACGAAAGAACCCATCGGCACAAAGGGCGCAAGGGTCACGACAAGGCTCAGCATCGCCGGACGGTACGTGGTCAGCATGCCGGGCGACCCTGTGGCCGGCGTTTCCCGCAAGGTGCACGACAAACAGGAGAGAAGCCGCCTTCGCGACATCATCCAGGACGTTCGGAGCGAGGGTTACGGCATCATCGCCAGAACGGCGGGAATGGGTCAGTCCGAAGACAACTTCAAGGCCGACGTCGATCAGATAGTCAAACGCTGGATGGAGATAGGCCAGGCGACTCTGAAGGCCAAGCCGCCGGCCCTCCTGCATCAGGAGCACGATGTCATAACGGTCACCATGAGGGATCTCGTAACCGCCGACGTCAACTCGGTGGTCACCGATTCCAGAAGCGTAGCCACCCAGATCGGAAAATACCTCAAGTCGGTGGCCCCCGACCTCGCGGGGAGGGTCAAGGTCTACCGGGGCAAGACCCCGATCTTCGACCATTTCGGGGTCGAGGACGAGATCGCGGGCATAATGCGCCGCGAGGTCCACCTGAAGTGCGGCGGTTCCCTGGTGATTGACCACACCGAGGCCCTTGTGGCGATCGATGTGAACACGAAGAGGTTCGTGGGCAGAAAGAGCCAGGAGAACACCATTCTTAAGACGAACATGGAGGCCGCCAAAGAGGTGGCCCGGCAGCTCCGTCTCCGCGACCTGGGCGGCATCATCGTCATTGATTTCATCGACATGGACAACCCCGAGCACAAAGAGAAGGTGCTGAACTGCCTCAGGAGCGAGCTGGGCCGCGACCGCAGCCCCACCAAGACCTGCCAGCTCAGTCCTCTCGGCCTTGTCGAGATGACCCGCAAAAGGGTGCGTCCAAGCCTGATTCAGTCAATGTCCTCACCATGCCCGCACTGCGGGGGCTACGGAAGGGTCCATTCCCCGATCAGCGTCATGACCCGAATCGAGCGTTTTCTTGAAAGGGCCGCCAACGACAGGCAGCATCGCAATCTTGTGGTTTCCATGAACCCTGTTGTGGCCAGGTACCTTCAGGAGAACGAAGGCCAGAGGCTCGAGTACCTGGCACGGCGTGGCGACAGGATAAGGGCCAGCATTCATGAGGACCCGAGACTCACCGAATCGGAGTTCAGGGTCTTCAGCCTCGACACCCACGAGGAGATAACCGAAAGGTACGATTCGAACAAGGTTGACTCAACGGGGTCGCAGGGTGTATAAATGGCGCTGTTTTCCACTGAAGCGAAACATGCTGTAAATGTCCGCATGAGTTATAAACGGAGGTTGTGAGTGTACGCCATCATCGAGACCGGGGGCACCCAGCACAGGGTGGAGCCCGGAATGAAGATCGAAGTTCCCCGGCTGCCCAATGCCGAGGGCGAGAATTTCACGTTCGACAGGGTTCTTCTCGTTGTGAAGGATGACAAGGTCGTCGTGGGTCATCCGTACATCGACGGGGTAAAGGTAAGCGCCACTGTCAGCAGTCATTTCAGGGGCAGGAAGATCATCGTGTTCAAGCGGAAGAACCGCAAGGGTTACGAGAAGACCCAGGGCCACCGCCGCGACCTCACCACGGTTCTCATCGACAAGATCACGAAGAGCTGAGCATGGCCCTCATCCTCTCCGGCAGGGAACTGGCCCGGGAGGTTACCGATTCGATCAGGACGCGGCTTGCCGGAGCGCCAGTACCGGGGCTTGCTGTCATTCTCGCCGGGGATGACCCCGCCAGCTCGGTCTATGTTGCATCAAAAGAAAAGGCCTGCCACCGGGTCGGTATCAGAAGCACCGTCGTTCGTCTTTCCGGCCTGACAGACGAGGCCTCGATCCTAAGCCGGATCCGCCCACTGAACGACGATCCCTCGGTTCACGGGATCCTTTGCCAGTTGCCGCTGCCTCTGGGGATCGACAGGCACACTGTCGCGTCGGCCGTTCATCCCGCCAAGGATGTTGACGGGTTCCATCCCGAGAACGTGGGAAAGCTCTGGAGGGGGCAGAACGGCCTGTTCCCCTGCACTCCCCTGGGTGTGATGGGTCTGCTCCGCCGAAACGGGATCACGCTCGAGGGCAGGCACGCCGTTGTCCTGGGCCGAAGCGACATAGTCGGCAAACCTATGGCCGCCATGCTTATGATGGCCGACTGCACGGTCACCGTCGCACACTCCCGCACCAATGATCTGCCCTCTCTCTGCCGCACCGCCGATATTCTTGTGACGGCTGTTGGACGGCCCGGGATGGTCAGGGGGGACTGGTTGAAGCCCGGCGCCGTCGTCGTGGATGTCGGTATAAACCGTCTTCCCGACGGCTCACTGGCGGGTGACGTGTGCTTCTCGGAAGCGGAAGCTGTTGCTGCGGCCATCACTCCGGTTCCCGGCGGCATTGGTCCACTTACCATCGCATATCTTCTTCTGAACACGGTCAACGCCATGGAGCAGTTGACGCGTTAAGCCCTGTGCTATTATCTCTCTGCAGGAGGGGTCTTGAACGGGAGGTTTGATGGTGATTCACTCCGTCCTGGCTCTGGGATTGTCTCTGCTTTTTCCCATTACCGAGCCCTTCGACGGTGAAACCCTTGAGAGCCTGTCCGGGCTTGATGCCCAGGGCAGGAGCGCGGCCCTCCTGTCCGCAGAACAGGGCTACGTTCATCAGGGCACCCGAAGCGGCGTTCTCCAGAATCCCGGGTTCGCGCCCAAGCTTGGCGAACTGGTCCTCATCAGGGTTTACCGCCCCCTTTCTCCGGCGGATCTGATCGTTCTGGACCAGGCCGGGTTCTGGCCCACGGGTTTTTCACCCGACAAGGACTCGTTCGTTGCCGTCGTTCAAGATACTCCCGACATCAGCCTTCTTGCCTCAGGCGGTTTCGCGGAGAGGATCTCGACGTACGAGCCCGCCGCAGGCGTGGGTTCATCCTGGCTGGTGAGAATGGCGCCCGGTTTCGAACCCTCCGGGGGAACGCATCTTTTCGATCACTGGTGGAGTTTCGTTCATTCCAGCCCGCAGGGTGTACCCGGTGTACTCGAAGCCTGGCCGACCCAGGCCGTTCGTGGGTACAATCACGCCATTAACACCGAGGCCGACGACAGCCGGGAGGTCCTCTCCCTGCCGGGGATATGGCTTTACTACACCGGCGCCGGTGTTCTCGCGGGAGTGCTTGACACAGGGGTATGGAGCGACCATCCCGATCTTCAGGGCGCGGTAGTATCCGGCCCCGAAGACACGGACGGACACGGAACTGCAGTCTGCGGCGTGATAGCGTCCCGTGGCGGCGTAGACCTTGGCTGTCTTTTCAACGGGTCGGGAGTCGCTCCCGAAGCCTTACTAATGGTGACCGAACGCCCGCAGGAGATGACGGCCTCCCAGTATGCCTCTTTTCTCAACGGGTTTGACAACGCCGGATGCAGGGTCGTCAACAACTCATGGGGGCTCTCCACCTTTTCATACGATGCCTTCTGCGCCGTCACCGACGAGTTCATAGGCAACACTGGAACATCGGTTGTCTTCAGCGCCGGCAACAACGGAGCCCCAGGAACCGTCACGTCTCCCGGCGCATCGAAGAACTCCGTAACGGCGGGCGCCGTCACGTTCATACCCGACGCGGCGGGAAACGTCGTCCCTGCACCCTACTCATCTGGCGGACCCACGCCCGAGGGCAGGCTCAAACCCGAGATCCTCGCCCCCGGCGGAGGTTTCACGGCAACCGGCATGGAACTTGGTGTTGCCACCGCAAACGCTTTTTACGCGGGGCAGTGGTTGGACGACCCTGTGAACCGGTGGCCCGGTGAACCAAACTACACCCGCGTTGCCGGGACCAGCATGGCCGCGGCGCATGTCACCGGCGCCCTGACGCTGTGCTACCAGAAGTACGGAACCCTTTTCCGCCCGGAAGACGCATCGGTGCTGCTTGCTGCAAGCGCCATTCCCCTGAAGGCAAACACCGGTTCGCCGCTCTCAGGCTATGCAACAACCACGTGCGGGTACGGGTTGCTTGACGGGTACCACCTGCCCGGAACCTACTTCTCCGAAGAGGTCGAAAGAATGATGTGGGTCCACACCACCCTTCAGGAGGGTCAGGGTCCTGGTTCCTGGATCGTTTATGTGCCGGCCAACATCAAGATGCTCTCGGTCGCAATGGCCTATTCCGACGCGGGCGGCTCAGGGCTTGCGGTAGACCTCGACCTCAGTCTCACCTCACCCTCCAGCGTCCAGTACGAGTTCCAGCTTCCCCAGGGGGTGACCACCGAGTCCCCACTTGAGCGGCTGGTCATTGAGAACCCGCAACCCGGCGCCTGGATCGTTTCCGTCGTTCCGGAGAGCTGGGCCGACCCCGGCAACCCCATTGAAACAGAAGAAGTCTCCGTGGCTGTTTACAGCTATTCGAGGCTTCCGGAGCTGACGGTCACCTTCCCGTCGGACACGACCATCTACGCTTCACCCGGAGGGGCCGTGACCATTCCCGTCACCGTGACCAACACCGGCGGTTTCATATCCGTCGGCACATGGGCCAGGATCCAGGCGCCTTCCGGCTTTTCGGGCGACGTTGGCGATCCTGCGTTCTTTGGCAACCTGGTCTACCTCAACGCCTCCGCCACTATCGATTTCGTCCTTCAGTGCCCCGATCAGCCGGGCAGCTACCAGATGCAGGTGATAGCCGGGGGGGCGAACCGCGGTCTGGAAGACGCCGTGGGCAACTTCACGCTTGTGCTGGCCTACCCCGACCTCGAAGTTTCCATCCCGTCACCCGATACACCGCCGCCCTTTTCGGTCGGCCAGGTCACGGGTTTCACAACAGTGGTGTCAAACGTGGGCGAAGGCCCCTCCCCTGCCTCCAGCATGGTCTACCATCTCACTGAAAACCCCGACAGCACCGGAAGGCTAGTGGCCACCTTCGAAGTCCCGCCCCTCCAGAGCGGGGAGAGCGCCGTATTGAAGGGAAGCCATTCGTTCGACTATTTTGACATGGGAACAAGATGGCTCGTTTCGACGGTCGACCCTGACGGAACGATCATCGAGGCCGACGAAACCAACAACTCGTCCTCGTACGGACCTTTCCTGGTCACTGGTGAACTGGCCCCACCAACAGAGCTTGCGGCCCAGAGCGGTTATGACGGTTTCGTCCCCCTTTCCTGGAACCCTCCGGGAGACGGGAGTTCACGCGGGCTGTCCGCCTACCTGATCTACCGTTCGCTGTCCCCGGTGGGCCCCGATCCCGATCCCATCGCCGAACTCCCTCCCTCCGAGCTTTCCATGATCGATTCCATGGTCGTCAACAATCTCACCTACTACTACTGGGCCACCTGTCTTTACAGGAACCCCGACGGAGAGAGCCCATACTCGAACATGGCCGTGGCGACTCCCGAGGGTCCAAGCGGGTCGCTTGGCGGAACCGTATCCGATGTCTACACCGGCAGAAAGCTTCCGGGTGTTTCGGTCTCCCTTGAGGGGCTCGGGGTCGTTTCGATAACCGACGACGCAGGCTACTACAATTTTCCCGGAGTTCCAGTTGGGGTCGCAACCGTCACAGTCGCACACCCCGGTTACGCGGTGTTCGAAGACTCGGCCGAGGTGGAGGAGAACCTCTTCACTCCCCTGGACATTGGCCTGGTCAGGCTTTTCGGGCAGGGCATGACCGTGATCCCAACACCTTTCACCCCGAACGCCGACGGCATAAACGATGCCGCGAGTTTTGTATGGCCCGGCGCGGGCGGGGAAAGCTTCACGCTGATCATCTTCGATCTTGGCGGAGTACCCGTTAGAACCATCACAGGAGCCGAGCCGGTCTGGGACGGTAACGACGACAACGCAGCCCCTGTCTTTCCCGGGGTCTACCTCTTCCACGCCCGAACGGGCTCTGGAGATGAGGTGACGGGAACAGTATGCGTTGCACGATGATCCTCATGCTTATCGTTCTGCTGACGCAGGGCATGGTTTTCGCTTCGAACACACTGTATCCCGGCGCCAGGGCACTGGGCATGGCCGGGGCTTACATCTCCCTCGCGGATGACGCATGGGCCGCGTGGTGGAATCCCGCCGGCCTCCTCCGAAGCGGGAAGATCCTCTTCGGCGCCGAGTACACAAGCCTCTATCCGGGGCTCGATTCGTCCCCGCTTGATTACGCAGCTGCCTCATACGTTCAGCCCGTGACCAGATTCACCGCGCTCTCGATCGGCGCCGACTTTCTGAATGCCGCCGACCAATGCACGCGGGGAACGGGCAGGTTCTCGGTCGCTGCCAGGCCCGGGATCTTTCCCGTTTCTTTTGGTATCAGCGCCATCTACTCATTTCTTTCGTACGTTGACAACGAGTTCACGTTCTATGACCCCGTCTTCATTGCCAACGGCCTGACGGCCAAGGGTATCGGCCTTGACGCGGGGCTGCAGGCCGAACTGGGCCGAAGGCTCACGCTTTCGGCAGTGGGCAGAAACCTCATTTCGCCTGACATGGGGCTCGAATCACCGCAGACTTACCCGCTCCAGGTGTCGGTGGGGCTCGGGTTTCACGGCAGGAGCTTTACACCGGTCATTCAGGCCGACTGGTCGGAGCGCGAGCTGAACGGGAACACCGATCTCGACCTTGCCGTTGGCATGGAGAAGTGGCTGGGTACGGAGAGGAACTGGGGTTTCCGGGCCGGTTACAGACTGATGGCGCTGGGGGAGGCTTCCGAGGTCACCGCCGGCTTTACGGCAAGAACGAACGGCTCAGTGCCCATGGAGTTCAGCTACGGTGTTGCCATTCCGCTGAACGAACTCACGTCCACGCTGGGAAGGCACAGGGCGGGGCTCATCTTCCGCTTCGGCGGCCACTCCTGGTACGATCAGGAACCCAGGGTTCCGCTTCCCCCCATGGTCGACAGACGGACCTGGGAGACTGGAACCGACCTGTTCGAGGTCAGCCTGTGGGCCAACCGCGATGTCCAGAACGACTCCCTGGTCATGGGGCAGTTCGACCAGATCCCCCTGAACAGCACCCTCAGACTCGAGGACAGCCAGGTTCTCTACGGCTATTTTCCAACCAGGGCCACCTTTACGAGTGACGACATAAGGGACCTTTCCGTGTCGTTCAGGGTGCCGAGGTACTGGTTCGAGCAGCGCAACACGGACATCAGGCTTCTGAGACTCTACAGGGTACTTCCCGACAACAGCCTTGAGCGCATGCCCAGTGCTCTTGTGAGCGAGGACGAGGCTTACTACACATTCGAGGCGACTCTCGACGGGGTCAGTGACTTCATTGTGGCCTCAAGAACCGCAGAGCTGGTAATGCTTGACCCCCAGATGGTCTACGGCGAGGTCGACAGCGTCGACATCATTGAGGCTTCGCTGACCTTCCGGGTCAGCAAGGTCTGGATGGACAACAACCGTATCGATCCCGAAACCATAGGGCTGACCCGTGTAAGGGGAGGTGTACCCCTCGACATCGAGTGCCGCCGTGTGAACGAGGACCTGAACTACCTCTACTACCAGACCGACCCTGTGAGTCTCTTCAACTTCATGATCGCAGCGAGGGAAAGGGAGGGTCTTCCCGTTTCGGTGATATACTTTGACCACAACGTGACCCAGATCAGGGACGACCAGATCCCCGACCTCGACCGTGTCATCAGGACACTCAGGGACAACCCCGGCGTCTTCGTGTCGGTCGAGGGCCACACATGCAGTGACGGAACGTTCGGTTACAACGACGGGCTGTCACGTGAAAGGGCGCTGGTGGTTGCCCGCTACCTCAGGTCCCGGCTTGAAGGGATAAATGTCGAGATAGAACCCACCTGGTTCGGCGAACGAAGGCCTTCGGCATCGAACGACACCGAGGAAGGCCGGGCCATGAACCGGAGGGTGGAGATAGTGATACTCCGCCGATGAGCGGATGAACAAGGAGGGGAAATGAGCGCCACGGCAATCATTCTGCTTATTGGGGTCTGCAGTTTCATGGTCACTGTCGGCATCATGGTTGTGATGCTTTCGAGGTTCAGAAAGACGCTTGAAGCCCTTGAACAAACTCTGGGAAACATCAACACCGAGCTTGGCACGCTTTCCCCAGTCCTTGAGGGCGCCATGCAGCAGCTCGAACTGACCGGACGCGAAGTCGGCAAAACCGCATCCGAGGTGAAGACTCTTGTTCACGGAGTCAACAGCCATGCTCTCACCCCGGTGGCTGCGGGAGTGGTAAACTACATCCCGCTGGCCCTGGGAGTCTTCAGGGTCGTGAAGACGGTCTTTGCCCGAAAAGGGGGCAGGGACGAATGATATGGCGGTGCTTCCCAGCACTCGTTCTGCTTCTGCTGCTTTCGTGCAGACAGGTTTCCATCGGTCCGCTCAAGGGGGTTCTTGTCGTTTACGATCCTGATCTGGCCGTCTTCATCGATGGGGGGGGGGCTGGACAGCATCCAGCGAACCGTCACAACAGTGGAGACCGAAACCATTTTCAGCTGGGCGTTCGCCGAATCGGACGAGTTCACCGGGACCCTCACGGAAAGGCGTGTCATCCTTTTCCTGGTCCAAACTCCGGGCAGCCTTCCCGACGGGCTTGAATCCGTCTCACCGGGGCTGTACTTCGGAGAGGACATCTGGGCCCGGAACCAGCAGGTCATCGGCGCTGTGGTGGAGAACGGCGAACTTCCCGAACCTCTTGCCGATCTTCTCGAAGAGGCCTACAACACACAGGTTCACCGCTACGTCTACGGCAGCTTCGTCAACACTCAGATGTCCAGCCCTGAGCGCCTTGACAGCCTGGGTGCGCTGGGCTTCACCATCGATGTGCCGAAAGCCTACGCGACACACATCTGGAGACCCGATGACGGTTTCATACAGTATCAGAGGGTTGCCGGGGAAGAATGCCTTCTGATGCTGAGTATCCGCTTCTTCCCGCCTTCAGCAGAACTCACTGATTCGAGTGCCATTGCCGTCAGGGAGGCCATGGCAAGGCGCTTCTTTTTCGATGCCTCGGCGGATTCGGTTGACAGGTCAAGGGTTACCGTTTCCGGTATCACCTTCGGGGGCATGCCGGGCATCTCGCTCACCGGCATGTGGAGGAACCCCGAATACCTCAACGCCGGAGCGTTCACCGCCCGAGTGCTCGATTCAGGTGAACGCTGGTATATTATGGACATGGAAGTCTACAATCCCGGAAGGGAGAAGGAACCCTATCTCCGAGAGGGGTGGGTCATGATGGACACCTTTCGGGAAGGGAGCGGAAATGTCGGAAACTGACAGCGAGCTCAAAGAGCTTTACCAGGAGTGGTTCAGCACTCCCACACCAGTGGTTTGCGCCAGGCTCGCTGAGAGGCTGAGACAGGGCGGCCGGGCCTCCGAAGCCGAGGACGTCTCCCGGAAGGGACAGGAGAAGTGGCCCGGGAACATCTCCGTCAACGTAGTTCTGGGCAAGAGCTGCCGCGACACGGGTGATCTCGAGGGAGCCCTTCAGGCTTTTGAGAAGGTGATCTCCATCGACCCTTTGAACCTCATCGCCATCAGGAACCTCGCCGAGCTCCATTTTGAAAGGGGCAACTGGAACCGCAGCATCGAGCTGTTCGAGGAGTTCCTGTTCGAGTATCCGGGCGACGCAGAGATCGAGAAAATGCTGAGGAAAGCCAGGGAGTCCAAGAGGAACGCTGACCGCGAATCCCGATCCGACGAATCGGCTCAGGTCTTTCCTCTGACGGACAGGATGGCCGGCATCCTCTCGTCGCAGAGCAAGCCCACCCAACCCGTCGAACCTGAAGAACACCACGAGCGAGCTCCGCGAAGCCTCTTTGACCTCTTCACACCCGATGAGAGGGAAGAGCTTGGCCTCAAGCCCTATTCGTAATGGTTGAAATCACCCTGATCAACGGGCCGAACCTGGCTGCTCTCGGTAGCCGCGAGCCCGACATTTACGGTCACGAGACGCTTCAAGAGATCGTTTCCACGCTCTTCCGCAGGGCATCAGAGATGGGTGCCCGGATAACTTCGGTGCAGGCAGACGGTGAGGGTCAGGTGGTTTCCGCCGTGAATACGGCCGCGGAGAGGGGGGGGGCGCTTATAATCAACCCCGGGGCGTTCTCGCACAGTTCAGTTGCGATCATGGATTCCATGAGCGCTTTTCCGGGTCCCGTAATCGAGGTTCACTTAAGCAATGTTCATGGAAGGGAGCAGTTCCGCAGGCGCATGCTCACAGCTGCGGCCGCTGACGCGGTGATCTGTGGCGCCGGCGCTCTGGGCTACTCCCTCGCTCTTGATCTCGCACTCAATCTTCTTCGGAGGTGATGGTTCTTGGCTACTTCCAATGATTTCAGGAAGGGCATGGTGCTTGACATCGACGGCACATTCTTTCAGATCGTTGATTTCCAGCATGTCAAACCGGGTAAGGGCGCCGCTTTTGTCAGGTCCAAGATAAAGGATGTTCTCACCGGACGGGTTCTCGACAGGACCTGGCGGGCGGGCGAGAGGGTGGAGGAGATCAGGCTCGAGCGCAGGGTCTACCAATTGCTTTACCACGCGGACGATGAGTACATGGTGATGGACCCGCGGAGCTTCGAACAGATATCCCTGCCGCTGTCACTGGTGGGCGATGCCGCCAAATACCTGACCGACAACTGCGAGATCGAGATCCTCTTTGTGGGCGAGACGCCGATCATGGTGGAAAGCCCCAGTTTCGTTAACCTTGTGATCACCGGGACCGACCCCGGCCTGAAGGGCGACACCGCAAGCGGCGGAACCAAGCCCGCTGTGCTCGAGACCGGTCTTGTCGTGCAGGTTCCGCTGTTCGTGAAAGAGGGGGAAACTGTAAGGATAGACACCCGCACCGACACTTACCTCGAAAGGGTGAACGCAAGACCCTGACTTCACTTTCCGATCGGAGGGAGGCGCCATGATGCGACCAAAGTATCTGCGGGGTTGAGTGAGACCAACGGGGCCCGGTGCGGGTTCCGGAAAGAAAAAGCAGCGGTAGCGCCGCCCATCCATCCTGTTTCTCTCCCGGCGCCCGCTGAACGATCCGGGAGGAGAATACCAATGAAAGTGTTCCTGATGCTTCTTGTAACGGCGTCCCTTGCGTCGGCCGCCGACCGGGTGGTGCTGTTCGAGGATTTCACGAACAGCGGGTGCGGTCCGTGCTGGAACATCGAGCCGCAGATAAACGCCTTCGTCGCAAGTCACATCGCCTCGGGGACCCTGGCCGTGATCAGGACCCATGTGAACTGGCCGTCGGCCAGCGATCCCATCTACCTTGCCAACCCAACCGAACAGACCGTCCGGAAGGCTCAGTACGGCGTTCAGTCCGTCCCATACCTGATCTTCGACGGTATTCAGGTCTCCGCCGCCCCAAGCCTTGAAAGCCACTTCAACAGCAGGCTGAACACCCCGGCCTACATCGACATCCTGGTGGCAAGGAACGGTGACGGGACTTCGGGCACAGTCAGCATCCGCATTATCGCCGAACAGGAGCCCCAGTGGCAGGAGGGCACCGTGATGAGGGTGTGGCCGATACTTGTCGAGGACAATGTCTCCGGGACAGGGTACTGGGCCGGCAGTGTTTTCGAACAGGCCTTCAGGGACAACCTTCTCGGCCCCTACGGAGAGGTCGTTGCATTCACCGGCCCTTTCCCCGACACCGTTTTCGTTGATGCCGAGTACACCGTTGCCCCCTCCTGGGATGCGAACAGCCTGTTCCTGGCAACCTTCCTGCAGTGCTCGTACCAGCAGGGCGACCACGAGGTGCCCAACGCGGACTGGCAGAAATTCATGGACATACCGCAGGGAGTGGAAGACGGCTTCACCCCGTTCGGTCCAGTTCTCACCGTCACCCCCAACCCGGGTTCGGGCGTCTTCACAGCCCTTTCGCTTCTTCCGGAAGGCTCAACCGGAACCCTGCAGGTTTTCGACATTGCCGGACGGACACTGCTGACCTCCCCGGCCGGTGGGCAGACAGGTTTCACCCTGGGTGGATCGGGCGTCTACTTCGTCAGGCTGGTTGCCGACACTGGCGAAAGCGTCACCCGGACGATAGCGGTGATCAGGTAGGGGTAGTCAGAACCCGGCGTGCATCGCCGAGATCAGCGAGTCCTGCCACGCCCTGGCGCTCCATGCGGTTCCCCTTGGAATCTCAAGCATGATCGCCAGGGCGATCCTTCTGCCCGATACCGTCGTTAGCACACCAGTGATCGCGCATGTGTCGTTGAGGGTGCCCGTTTTCCCCCGGAACGCGCCAGGAGGAAGGTTCCGCAGTCTGCTGAAGAGGGTTCCGTCAACTCCATTCACGGGGAAAGAGGTCAGGAACTCGGGTCCGAACTCCAAAGAGCCGGCGCCGTAGGCGAACACTGTGGCGAGTTGCCGTGGTGTGAGAAGATTGAGGCGGGAAAGGCCCGATCCGTCAGCGAGCTGCCACCCCTGAACTCCTGGCAGGATCTGGTCAAGAAGCCTTCCGCTTATGTCACAGCCGGCCCTGGTGGAAGCTGGCGCCCCTGAGGCTTCATGGCTGACTCCGCGCAGGATGAGTTCGGAAATCACGTTCCTGCTGAGTTTGTTCATGGAGCCAAGAAGGACCCAGAGGGGCTGGGACAGCATTGTCGCCGTAGTGATAGCGCCCTCTCCGGGAGTGCCCTGGCCCGCGTACCGGACATCCATGCCCCATCGCCCGAATTCGTCCTCCAGGTAGCCCGCCATCTCCACCGGAGCCCCCGCGAACGGTTTGTAAAGGGTCGTGGTTTCGCCGGAGGCGAGTGTGCCCCCGAGTGTGATGCGGGGAGAGCGTTCCTCCCATCCGGAGACCGAGGCGGATACCCTGCCTGCAGCGCCTATCCGCACATCATCGTGTGAAAGGATCAGACCGGGGAGCCTGGGGTAGCTGAAGACCCTCACCGATCCGCCGACAGCGGAGACCACTATCTGCAGGACATTGTCGCCTATGCATACAGGTTCCACCGGAGGGCAGTACGTCTTGTCCCAGTCCGATTCGTCCCAGCCCAGGAGATGTGTTTCGGGGAAGAAGCAACCCGCGTCGAGATAGAGGTTCCAGCTTCGCCCGCCTGGCAGGGCCGCCACGGTCTCCATTGCCGCTCTGGTAACATCCTCCGCGCTTAACAGGGGTGCTCCCGCCCCCACAAGCCAGATGCTGCCCTGCGAAGCATCGGCCTTTATCGATGTCCTGTATACGTACGACGGCCCCAGGTGTTCAAGTGCGGTGACCGTTGTAAGGACCTTTACAGTGGATGCTGGACGGAAAAGCGCATCAGAGTTTCTCGACAGCACTTCCTCTCCCGTATCGATGTCGAAGGCGCAGTATCCCACCCTCCACCCCGAGGGGATACCGGGTACGTTAAGCGCAGCTGTGAGAGCCAGCAGGGCAATCGCTGTCATACATCCTCCCGTTGACAAAGACACCGAAAAACGAATAATTCCAAGGTTGAAACTAAGATATTCCGGCCGGTCCGGCCACACAACAGGAGGATGCCTTGCGCGCTTTCATTGCTCTGCCGATTCTTGCCCTCCTCTGCGCATGCGGCCCGAAGGTGCCTGAAGGCGCAGTGATGGTTGTTGGTGAAAGGGTTCTCTACCCCGAAGATGTCACTTCCACAATGCAGCGGGTGGCGGGCGACACGACCGCCGTCAGGGTCATGATTGACAACATTCTGGCAAGAGAGCTGTTCCTTCAGCACGCCCGCGATCTGGGCCTCGATTCCATACCCGAGAATCAGCGAAGGCTGTACGAGCGAAGGCGCGAGGTCCTTCAGAACGCGTACACAAGTCTTCAGAACAACCGGATCACCCTCGACTCGTCCGCCTTCCTGGCCTTCAAGGACAGTTTGTCCCTCATGGTCGAGTACTCCGCCTTCTACTCATCGGACTCATCCCTGATCGAATCGTTCATGTCCCGTCTTGCGCAGGGGGAGGACTTCAACAGCCTTGTCAGCGAGCTTGCGACCGACGCCTTCATTCGGGAAACCGGCGGCAGAACGGGCCCAGTCCCCCTGGTCCGAACCAACAGGGAGGACTACGCCGTTCTCAGGAACCTCACGCCGGGAGAGGTGGGCGCGCCGTACGTGTTCAGGCCGGGCTGGCGGATACTCAGGATGGACGACCTTCGAGTTGTCGAAAGTGACGCCCCGCTGCCAAACGATGCCGAACTGGAAGTGGTCTTCCTAGGCCTGTGCCGCGAAAGCCTGAGACAAAGACTGCAGGACAGCCTCGCAACCGCCGTGAACCTCGAGATCAACCTCGAAGCCTGCTCGCTCCTGGCCTCCAGGGCTACCTCGGCACGAGGCGACCATGAACCTTTTTCTCCCGGAGAAGGAAGCGTGGCTGCCATAACCTGGAACGGCGGCAGCCGAAGCATTGCAAGCCTGGCTGGCAACATACTCGAGCTCCCTGGCGCCATACCCCGTGACGCACGCGACCCGTCATGGGTTGTGAACTACGCTTACTGGATAGGTCTTTACGATGTTCAGGCCATGGTTGCCACATCCATGGGGCTGGATACTCTTCCCCAGAACGCGGCGCAGATAAGACGAAGGCAGTCGGAAGCCCTTCTTGACATGTATTACATGGCCTTCCTCGACAGCAGGATGGTAATGGACGAAGAACTCCTCGAGCAGCATTACCTTGCCGTCAGTGACACCATGATCGTCCCCGAGAGGCGCACGTTCATCCACACGGCCGCCCAGGGAGACACTCAGGTCCAGCTCCTGAACACCCTTTACCAGGAAGGTGCGGACCCCAGACAGAGCGCTGAACTGCTGACGCTCATTCCCCAGCTTTCAGCCAGCCAGGGAACGGCCCTTACCAGACCCATGGACACCTCCGAATTCCCCGAAGCCTATCGCGAAGGGATAATGGCGCTCGAACCCGGGGAAGCCCTGATCTGCTCGCTCGAGGCAGGCTTCCATGTCTATTTCAGGCTGGAAGAGATCATTCCGGCCCACCGGCCCCTGCTGGAAGAGATAAGAAGCACACTGGAACCCCGGGTAATGGCCGAAGTAGAGGTTGCTGTGATCGCCGCACTTGTAGACAGCCTCAAAGAAGTTTATCATCCATACATTGACGAGGAGTTCTTCCTTTCATTCAGTACCCCGGCGGATTCCACCGCCGAAACCTCCTCGACCGAAGAAAGACGGGAGGATGGGCTTTAAATGTACTGCCGACTCTGCGGACACGATAACGGTGAGAAGGACACAGGGCTTTGCGCCAACTGCGGTTATGAACTGGCTGATCAGAATCTGCCGCTGAAGGATCAGAGAAGCGGGCTTCAAAAACCGCTTCCTTCCGATGGCTCCAGAACAAGCCACCCCGCTGACCTTTGGGTTCCACGCAAGAGCATGGCTGGCCATCTCGCCGTTCTGGTCTTTCTTGTGGGTGCTGCCATAGCCATTTTCATACTGACCAGTTTCGAGCGTGCGGTGTACGAACCGCCGGTGGTCAGAACAGCACAGGAGATAGCCCAGGAGACCGAGGTTCCCAAAGATTCCCTGCCGATCCGGCTCTCGACCGACATCGTGTACGAGTTCAACACCGAGGGCACCTCGGCGGTCCCCAGGACCAACGTTGACCTCTCCCTCATCCCCATCGGCACCAGGGTTTCTTTCATCGGTCATCGTGACCTTTCCATCCGCCCGGTTGTCTCCTACATCACACAGAAGATGGGGGGCAGGGATTTCGCGATCCTCGAGGCACACAACCTATACTGCTGGACCGACTCCACCATGACCACCTTCACGCGCATCCCCCTCGTCAAACCATTCGTGGAGGATCCCGCAGACACCGCAGCGGTCGAACCCGTTCTCATGAGGTTCCTGTTCACCCCCGAATGGCTCAGGGGGGAGATTCAGGAGTTCAACATCGACATTGTCGAACCTTCCGGTGGTTTTGGTTTTCGTGCAGGGCCTTTCCAGACTGTCATCAGACAGGTGAAGAGCAGGCTTGAAAGGAACTCCTTCGAGGGCAGACCGGTTCATGTCATGCTTCTATTCCCTGACAACACCACACTTGGGCAGGCAATGGACATCGCCACCGAGGTTCAGCAGTTCACCGACAGTCTGGGGTATCAGGGCTTCCTGCTTCGTTACGCTACCATCGAGTAGACGCGGCAGAAAGGGATGAGTCGTCCCCGGACCCCCGAGGAAAGGTTTGCCGGTTGCCTGGGGTTCCCCACGGTTTCCTCACGCGATGGCTTCTCCCTTGAACCGTTCCACGAGATGCACAGGTATTCCCGCGAGTGCTGGCCCACGGTTTTCTCTCGTATGAACCCTGTCACAGTGGGAGGCGCGTCGCTTCTCTTCGAACTCACCGGATCCGATCCCTCACTCGAACCCCTTCTTCTCACAGCCCACCAGGATGTCGTTCCGGCCAACGCCGATGACGGATGGGATCACCCTCCCTTCCTGGGCGTCGTGGAGAACGGTGTGATACACGGCAGGGGCGCGCTGGACTTCAAGTGCGGCTACGCAGGCATACTCGAAGCATGTGAAACCCTTTTGCTGCAGGGCTTCCGGCCCGACCGCACTTTGTTCCTCGCCATGGGACATGACGAGGAGATAGGCGGGTCAGCCGGCGCCGAAGGGATGACAAGGCTGCTCGAGGACCGGGCCGTCATGTGCGCTTTCGCCCTGGACGAGGGCGGCTACATCCACATCCTTCCGTGGTCCGGCAAACGGGCGGCCCTTGTCGGCATCGCCGAGAAGGGCTACGCTACCTTCTCGGTTAAGGCCGAAGCCGAGCAGGGCCACGCGTCCGTTCCCACCAAGGTCACCGCCGCGGGGCTCCTTGCCGGGGCGGTGATGCACATCGAGAACAACCCCTTCCCCCCTGATCCGCCCCCCGCCATAATGCCCCTCTTTGAATCGGCCGATATGAACGAAGTGACCTTGACCCCCTTCGGTTCCGCTCTGACAAGGACCACTGCCGCCGTGACGGTGATCCGCTCCGGAGAGAAGGAGAATGTCCTGCCCGCTTCGGGGAGCATGCTGGTTAACTGCAGGATCATTCCCGGCGAGAGCGTCGCATCGGTTGAGCGGCGTCTCTCCGAAGCGCTGTCACACATGGGCCTTGTTGTCACCCTCCAGCGGAACGAGAGCCTTTCCGAGCCTTCCCAGGTCTCTCCGGCCGACTCGGACGGGTACAGGGTGGTGCGGGACGCCGCAAGGGTTTTCTGCGGGGGCATTCCCGTTCTGCCCGGCATTTTCGTGGCAGCCACCGATTCAAGGCACTATTCGAGGGTCGCCCTCAGCGTGTACAGGTTCCTTCCGGTGGAGCTCGACGGCAGGGGAGTTGGAATGCTTCACTCCCGAAACGAGGCTGTGACCGTTGCCGACTACCACTCCTGTGTTGGTTTCTACAGGGAAGTCATCAGTCGCTTCTGTTGAACTAATTCGATAATTGATTATAAAGCAATGAATTGCATATGATGTTGAAGCCTGCGGGCTGCCTGCTAAGCCTCTTTGGAGAAAGGGCTTGTTTACGCTGCCATCAACATGCTATTATAGACATTGTTCAGAAAGGTGGTGAACTTGGCATTCGATATCTGCAGCAGCGCCTTTGAGAACGATGGCTTTCTGCCGGGATGGTACAGCGCCGCAGGGCTGAATGCCTCGCCCCCGTTCGGGTGGCGGGACGAGCCCCTGGGTTGCCGGAGCCTCGCACTCGTTTGCAGGGCCGAAGATGGCCGGGCACACTGGGTCATGTGGAACATTCCCCCCGACCTTCACACAGTATACGGGAAGCAGCCACGAAATCCGGTGCTCGACAGCGGTATCAGGCAGGGCTGGAATTCTTTTGGCGTGGCGGGATGGACAGGACCCGAGAAGAAGAGTTCGGACTGCAGGCTTACATTCACCCTTCTGGCCCTCGACTCCCTTCTTGAACTGCCAGCCGATACCGACGGTGACGAACTCACCCGGGCATGCCAGGACCACATCCTGGCGTCGACCAGTATAGCCTGCCGCTACTGCTGAAGTGCCGACACATACCGAGGGCTGGCTTCTTGACAGCAGGGTGATGTACCTAAACCACGGCTCGTTCGGAGCCTGTCCCAGACATGTCATGGAGTACCGCGGCAGGCTTCTTTGCGAGATCGAAGCCGAACCGATGGACTTCCTCGTAAGGCGTCTGCCCGAAGAAACAACCACACAGATCACCGCCCTCGAAAGCTTTCTTGGCGCCCAGCCAGGCACCATAGTCCTCACCGACAACACGACTACCGGCATCAACTCGGTCTTTCGGAGCATCAGCTTCAGACCCGGCGAAACGGTGCTGCTCTCCAACCAGGCCTACTTTTCCACCAGGAACGCACTTAAGCAGGCAGCATCCCGGGCCGGCGCTGTCGTGAAGACTATCCCCTTCACCATACCAGTGAGCGGTCCCGGTGAAGTTCTGGAACAGCTCATGAACTCCGTGGACCCCACTGTCAGGTACGCCGTTCTCGATCACATCTCAAGCCCCACCGGTATGGTGTTCCCCCTGGCCCGGGCGGTAAGCTCCCTGCGCGAAGCGGGGGTCGAGGTCATCGCCGACGGTGCCCACGGGCCGGGGCACATGCCCCTTTCCCTGTCAGAGCTGGGGTGCGCCTGGTACGTCGGCAACTGTCACAAGTGGCTTTGTTCACCGAGGAGCTGCGCCATCCTTTACACAAGGCCCGACATGAAGGGCATCACCGCTCCCGCGATCACAAGCCATGTTCCCGGGGACTTTCAGCCTGGTCCGGATCCGCTGCGGGTAATGTTCGACTGGAGCGGAACACCAGACCCCTCACCCAGGCTTTGCGTCAAAGAAAGCATCGACTACATGGCCACTCTCCACCCGGGGGGCTGGAGCGGAATAATGCAGCGCAACGCAAGCCTCGCTCTGAAAGCCCGATCGCTCCTTCTCGACGCCACCCGAACGGAACCTCCCTTTCCCGGCTCCATGGTGGGCTGCATGGCTTCCGTAAAACTCCCGGACCTTGATAACGGTGGTCCCCGTCCCATCGACTGGTTCGACCCAATTCAACAAGCTCTGCGGGAAAGGGGAATTGAAGCTCCCGTCATCCAGTGCCTGCCCGGCAGGTTCCTCAGGGTTTCCGCCCAGCTCTACAATGATCTGAGCCAGTACGAACACCTTGCTGGGATACTCAGGGGTCTCCTCTGATTTTGTGAAGAACTATTGCCTCCTGCCCGGAACTTCCCGACCTGATCCCCTGAGCTTTGCCAGAATCCTCCCTGTGTTAGTGGTCATCAGCAAGGATCGGATGCGCAGCATCGTCCGGTCTTCGCTTTAGCCGGGCTTCATCCTGAAGGAGAGCATGTTGGAGTGCCCGCCCGTGTTCTTGACGGCGCCTGCCTCATCAAGCATCATTACCTGTCAGGAAATAATCATACTTCTACAAGCGTGTAAAATTTTAAGGAGGAATCAAATGACATTTTATACCGAAGAGAAGACTATAAGCAAATTACTGCGACTCCCCCTGCTGTTGAGCCTGCCAATGCTGGTCCTACTGGCCCTGTTGGCATCCTGCAAATCAAACGAGAACCCCATGGAGAAAGGGCCGCTGAACGATGGGAGCGGCGAGAGGACCCAGATCGTCATCATCAGCGACATGCACATGGGAGCTGACCTGGCCTATGCCGAGTGCAATATGAATCTGGACGCGCTGGCGGCATTCCTCACCGCGGTTGCGGAGTCCCCGACCGTTCGCGAGCTGGTTATCGCGGGTGATCTCCTGGACGAGTGGTTCGTCCCTGCCACGACCGACACCTACGCGGGGATGGACCAGGCCGACTTCGTTGACCGGATCGCATCCGCGAACTCTGAGGTCATCGGTGCCATCAACAGGATCATCGGTGAAGGCAGGATCCTCGTGACCTACGTGCCGGGCAACCATGACCTGACCATTACCGCCGAGAACGTTGACCGCATCCTCCCCGGCATCCGGCAGGCGAGGGACGACGTTCAGGGGCTGGGTACCTACAGCCCCATAGACCATCCGGAGATAGCCATCGAGCACGGCCACCGTTACAACTTCTTCTGTGCTCCGGATCCCCTCTCCAACGTCACTATTGCACCAGGTTCGATCCTTCCTCCGGGGTACTTCTTCACACGTATCGCGACACTTCACGTCGTGCAGGGCTGCGAGACTGCGGGGGACACCCTTCGGGAAGTGACCCCCAACATCGAAGGAGATGCGAGCCAGGAGTTGACCTATGCGTATTGGGCCATCTGGAAGGGCCTTATGCAGTCTCTCCCCGTCGAGAACAGCTTCGACGAGAACATCATCGTTACCAATATCAATGGATTCACCGAGACCTATGCCATCAACGACCTGGTACCCTTCCAGGAGACTCCGGGCGGGTTTATCGACATGAACCTCTACAAGGGCTCCATGGACAACTGGGACGAAAGACAGACCGCCAACAATGTACCTGTCCACATCCCCACCATGCAGGCTCTGACCGAAGCGGCTACCGACACCGGAACGGACGATCAGGCTGACCTCCAGTACTTCTCGAACCCGGACTCCGAGGTTCGGATCGTTGTTTTCGGCCACACTCACGTGGCACGGATCATTCCAGGCGAGAACCACAACGGACAGAAGACCATCTATGTGAACTCAGGCACCTGGATCGACCACAACCCCAACGGAAGCACCATGAATTTCGTGGTGATCACACCACAGGGCTCCGATGCCGACTCCCTGACGGTTGTGAAACTGTATCGCATGAATAACGCCGCCATGGAGGAACTGGCCGCTGATTCCATCCGGCTGTGATGTCTGGTCGATGACCAGTACAACCCGGGATGCGGCCCTGTAGACACCAGAGTACGTGATCTGCCTCGAGCCTTTCTCAGGAGTATGCGCAGTTTGTCGAGCCATGCACCTCATCGGGTTCCAGACATCGAAGATCGTGGCGGGGGCTTTTCCGGGCCTTCTCTGATTTCGTGAAACATCTTGCCCGGCGAGTTTCCCGTGCTTATGCTTTCGGTAACCGAAAGAAGCAGTCATGTACCTTGACAATGCCTCCACCACGTGGCCAAAGCCCCCGGAAGTGGCCGACGCTGTCAAAGACTTCATCAGCGGGCTGTGCCCAAACCCCGGAAGGGGTTCCTGCGGCCCCGGGAAGATCGCCGGCAAGACCATACTCCAGTGCCGCATGGCACTCTCGAGGCTTTTCTCATGTGAGGACCCGCTCCGGGTCTGCCTGACACCAGGGGTCACCTGGGCATTGAACACCGTCATACTTGGCCTTGTGAAACCCGGCGACCACATCGTCACTGGCTCAATGGAGCACAACTCGGTAATGCGCCCCATCAGATTCCTGGCCCGGCGTGGCGTGGAGTTCACGGTGGTGAAGTGCGACGGCAGCGGAAGGCTCTCGCCGGACGATTTCAGGGAAGCCTTGAGGCCCAACACCACCCTTGCCGTCCTCAACCACGCCTCCAACGTGAACGGCGCTGTTCAGCCCGTGACCGAGGTCGGCGCGGCATGCCGGGAGAGGGGGGTGCCCCTTCTGGTTGACGTTGCCCAGAGCGCCGGCGTGATACCCATCTCATCAGCATCCCTGAATGCCGACATCATCGCGTTCACAGGACACAAGGCCCTTTTCGGCCCCATGGCGACAGGGGGCATCCTGTTTTCCCGCTGTTTCGATCCAGAGAGGGTGCAGCCCCTCGCACACGGGGGAACGGGCAGTCGTTCAGAGGTCGAGTTCCAGCCCGATTTCCTTCCTGACCGTTTTGAGCCCGGAACCCCCAACGGCCCAGGAATAGCTGGTCTTCTGGCAGGTGTGGAGTTTGTGCAAAGGGTTGGTACCGATGCCATCTGGAAAGCGGAGACCCGCCTCGCGTCGATGCTTGCGGCTGGACTGAGAGAGATCCCCGGAGCGGAGGTGTTCCATCCCGGCGAGGGTCCGGTCACCGCCGCTGTTTCCTTTCGTATCAGGGGCATGGAAAACGCATTCATCGCCGGGGTTCTTGCCGACGAGTTCGGCATCTGCTGCCGCCACGGGCTTCAGTGCGCCCCCTGCGCCCACCGGACGCTGGGCACCCTTCCCGGAGGGCTTGTAAGGTTGAGCCCGGGCTATTTCAACACGGAGGACGAGATCCATACCGCGATTGACGCAGTCAAAACGGCACAAAGGAGATGCGGCTGATGCACTTCACCCGCAACTGCGACTGCATGCAGGCATCCTTCGGATCGGATTCGCGCGTTCTCCTTGCCGAGACGATTCTCACCGAAGCCGGCATCTGGTGCAGGCTTGCCCCCGGCGACACGTGCGGGATGGTCCTGGTGATACACCGTGACGACAGCGAAGCCGTCGGCGAACTGCTCAGGGAAAAGGGTTTCTCGCCCGACCGCATGATCCACGCCTGCTGAAGCCACGCATACCGGTCGTGGGTTTCTCATCATGCTCAGAGATTTCCCCGATACTCGCAGCCCCTTCCGGCGGGAAGCACGGCCGGTTTGCGGGGCGGCACACCCTGATGCCCTGCCCTTCATTCGAGAGGTGCGGGGTCAGTCCTGGTGGACTCTGCCAAGGTGATCGATGAAAGCTGCCAGCACTTCGTACGAAGGATGATTTGCCGGTGTGTCTGCAAGAACGCGCTTGAGCCTTCCCATCAGCCTGATCTCAGCGTCTTCGGCAAGGTATCCATCCCTGGAATGGACGTGGCTGTATCTGTCGGTACCCATCGATGCAAGAGACCTGTCCAGAGTCAGAAGATGTGTCTCGTTGCCTGAATCCGAAAGAAAAAGCGCTATTGAACCCCCATCTTTGGCAACAGCACTTTTAGAAGGCATTGAAACGTATCGAATGATCTCACTGCGGTTATCCCTCCGCGGTTGAGTATCCCGCTATATGAGGTCTCTGATGAACTCGCGGGTCGTCCTGGGCATAGACTTTAGTGCTACTGAAGTACTTGCCATTTGCAATGGGCTTCAGTGCTCCCCTGCGCACACCGGACTCCTGCTACTCTCTGCGCAGGGTTTCTCAGGCTGAGCACCTGATATCCATGACCGGGGACGAACTCCAGCCCAAGGGATACTGTCAGCGGGTCCCGGGAGTTCCCGAGTACCACCTGGTCTTCCCGATCTCTTTTGGAACAAGCTTTCTCAGATGCCGGTCAAAGAGATCGGCCGCAAACCTGTACACGGTCATGTCGCTTTTCATGGTGAACTTCCGGGTCAGGACAGAACGTACGTTTGCGAGTACCTGGAACGGATGAAACAGGAGTTTCAGGACGGCGAAGTTTGCGTATATCCACAGACGCGCCAGTGTTATCTGCCTGTAGTTGTCCCGCCATGTCGGCGAGAAATTCATGTCCTCGTATTCAAGGCCCTCCGGCATAAGGCCTGAGACTCCGGTGTCGGGCAATGGGGTAAGCATGAAAGCCGTTATCTCGTCCATCCCCAGGATGGTAAGCTTCCTTATGAACCGGTAGGTGAGCCTGCGGTCGGACAGTTCCTCCCCGGGAAAACCCAGCACGAAATTGCAGTTCACCCTTATCCCCAGCTCATGACACCACTTCACGGCCTGAACGACCGTGTCCAGGTCGACCGGCTTGTTCATGAGTTTCAGGACCTTTTTGGATGCGGATTCGGGGGAGAGGGAAAGGTATCTGCACCCTGACCTGTAAAGGAGTTCCAGCTCCTCCCTGCCGACTGTCTCCACCTTGATCCCCGAAGGGAAACAGTACGTGTATTCTCGTCCCCGGGATAGAAGTTCCTGTGCGAATGCCCTGGTCCTCTCGCGAGAGAGCGAGAAATTCTCGTCCTGGATGTGGAAGTCGGCAACCCCGTACTTCGTGTTGTAGTGATCCATCTCGTCCACGATCCTTCCCGGGGACTTCGCCATCCAGTGCCCCCCCCACATCTTCGGGGTCTGGCAGAACGCGCACGCGTAGGGGCATCCCCTGCTTGTGAACATCGGGATGTACTTGCGGTTCCTCACGGGGCCGTGGGCGTACCTGAGGTCCCAGTAGGATTCCAGGGGGATAGGATCGAAGAACGCGAACGGAAGGTCTTCAATGGGGCATACCGCTGGTATGCGCTCGTGGGAGTGAGTGGAGCTGAACATCCCGTCCATCGTGAATGGCTCATCCGACTCCAGTGACCTTAACAGCATTGGCAGACGTTTCTCACCCTCGCCCTGAAGGACGAAGTCAGCTCCCGCCTCGAGGAAAGGCTCGACGCAGAAGGTGGTGTGGTAACCGCCTACCACCACCGGGACGCCGGGAAAGGCAAGTTTCGCATGCCGGACGATTTCGAGCGCCATACCGTGTTCCAGGGTACAATGAACCGAAACACCTATCACCTCGACATCCAGGGGAATCGAACCCATCATCTCACCGGGCAGGAGACCCCTGGCCTCGAATTTCCCATGGTAGGGCGTAAACCTTCGGGGCGCAAGACCGTATGAGTCCACAATGGTAACGGAGTGCCCTTCCTGTATGAGAACGCCGGCCAGATAAGGCAGGTTCGCCGGGATTCCAGGGGTGGAGCCGAAAGGGCTGTTCCTAAGGTTTACAACAGGCGTGCGGACAAGGGCAACCTTCATACGGCGGTTCTTTCCGTTATCCTCTTCTGTTTCAGAGTCGCCAGGATAAGTTTTGGTATGAACGCCGGATCGCAGACCAGATTGCACGATACCGCACACTCCCACGTGCAGGTGCAGTTGTTGTCAACAACGTATTTGATGAAGCGGGCCGACTTTTTCAGGATCAGCCTGAGGTCGTAGTCGTTCTCTCTCAGGTCACCCAGAACGTCATCCCTGCATTCGCAAAGCCTTACCTGACCGGTTTCGCTGATCACAGTGAACTTTTTTCCGGCTGTACAGGTTGCCAGCAGCTTTCCGGACATCACCTTCTCAAGTCCTCTGATATATAGGTCATTCAGTCCCCGGAAGAAGGGGCTGAATGCACGGTTTTCCCTTGCCGTGCTTCCAGCCCTGTACAGGGCGAGTTCCCCGATGCAAGCATCGGGTTCACATTTGTCGTGGACAAGACGTGGCCACTCAGGTCTGAGAAGGTGCAGCTCATGATTGTCGGGTCCGATGTTCTCCCTGACCCATTTCCTGAGAACGCCATGGTTCTGAGAAGGGCTGTTAAGGTAGATGGAGACAATGTCCATGGTGAGGTTGCTTCGGGTTTTCTTGAGATCGTTGATGGCGGCAGTTGTTTCAAGAACTTGCGCCAGACAGCCATCGATCCCCCGGGAGATGTCATGATTTGCATCGTTGTGGTCTATGCTGAAGGCAGCCCTGAAGTGGCACTTCGGGTATTTGCTCGTCAGCCTGCTGAACAGCTCGACGGACCTCTCACGGGACAGGCCGTTTGAGGGGACCGTGATGAACTGGGAATGGGCGTTTTCAATGAAATAGCCGATGATTTCGAAGAGGTCATCCCTCAGCACCGGTTCTCCTCCGGAAATGAGGAGGTAGGGTACATTGCCACACTTTTTTGATACTCTGAGGAACTCGCTGGTCGTGAGCTCGTTCTTTTTCCTATCCTTGCATGCCACTTCGCTGCCGTAGAAACAGAAGCTGCACTTTGCGTTGCAGGTGGACGTTACGAAGAGGATCAGATATGACGGCTGGTTCCTGTTAAGGTAACTGAGCGCCATTTTGACAAGATTCATTAGGATTCCTCCTGCGTGGTTCCAGCGGACGGCGCAGGAGGAAGTCTGCGGAGTTCTGCTGGCAAAGCCCCGTTTGAGTTTTTTGTAAAACCTAGCTTGAAGCTTTTTGTAGTGCAGCGCCCGGCGTTTGTTCCAGAAGAAGGATCTTCTTTTCAGACATTGGCGCTTCACCGACAGGACTCAATTCGTCAGCCATGCAGCACGTGAGGCTCAGAGGAAAGGTACTGCTCTTACTCACGGAGAAGCATCTGAACCATCGGGGACAGCTCATGCTGCAAGCTTGCCGTTTATGGATCAATGGGAAGTGAAGATCTAGGGCAGGAAGAGCCAAGAGGTAAATAGTAACCATATCAGTTATTGTTCTGTCGTGTTCAAAACTTCAGAATCGGGGGTGGTATTGAAGAGCAGAATCCCCGCGATGCTCATACTGACTCTCGGGCTTTGCTTGACGAAGGTCTGCTTCGCATCACCCACCTTCCTGGCCGAGTACCCGGTGGAAGGCGACGATTTCCTTCGGGGCGCGATAGAGACGGGCTCGGGCTACTGGCTGTTCGGTACGGTTCCCGTGTCGGGACAGAATGATGTCAGGATCATAGTAACCGATATTGCTGGCGGAGTTCTGACTGACTCCCTCCCATACTGCCGGAGCTACACCGCCTGCCCGTCGGCGGATGGTTGCATCGTTTCTCTGTTCGTCAAGGACGGTGTTCTTACCGTCCGGAAGGACGAACTGCCCGGACAGATGGTCTGGCAGCAGGAGTATCCCCAGTTCACCGCCTATCAGCCTGTTTCGATGATCGCAGTTTCGGGGGGCTGCTTCCTTGCAGCCCTTGGTGACGGCTCCACCTCGCTTGTCATCAAGCTTGACCAGGACGGCGGTGTTGTCTGGAACTCGGTCCTGCCGAACTCGACTCCGACAGGCATAGCCGAGTGTGATCAGGGCGAAGTGCTTGTGGCAATACTCACCTCGGGCGGTTCGATGGTTGCCATGCTGGACGCGGAGGGTTCTCCTTCCGGCGGGTTTGAGTGCCCGGGGATGATCCTGCGTGATGTTGAGCCCTTCCATGGATGCATCGTTGTTGCGGCAGTGGGAGACGGAGCGATCCTGTTCGATTCCTCTGGTGCACCGGTCTGGCAGTACGATCCTGGCTCCGGATGCGAGGTCTTCGCACTCTCGCTGGCCGGGAGTGACCTGGCCGTCACCGGAAGCATGATGGATGGTGCGCAGAGAAGGGCTTTCCTGGCACTCCTGAGCGCGGGCGGAACTGCATATTGGGAGAGGATGTACGGGCATGGCGACTCTTTCAGGTCCATCTCGCTCGCAAGTTGTACCGATGGGGGGTTCTTCTCACTGGGCGGCTATCAGGACGGTGTCTCGCTGAGTTCCTTCGCATTGAGGACCGACTCGACAGGATTGGTGCAGCAGATGGGAAGCGGGGACGAGGAACCCGGCTCAGGCCCGGTCAGACTGCAGACTTCCCTGAACCCGTTTCACGATTCTGTCGTCATCACGTGCAGCGGCAGTGTTGCGCCCGACGAGCTGACCATCCACGACATTACCGGACGGCTTGTCCGGCGCCTCTCCGATCATGGGGGCTCGTCATTCGTGTGGGACGGACAGGACGAAGAGGGCTTCCAGGCGGCACCAGGGTTGTATTTGATCCTCGGAAGCAGCGGGGGGTGGGTGCTCTCCGGCAGAGTCGTCAAACTCTGAGATTCCCGGAAAGGACCCCGGCGCTGACTAAGGGGTACTTGCCGTCCTGCGCTCTCTTCCCGTGTTTCGAGAGCTCGATGCGAAATGATCTGCTCTAGTGCTTCCAGATGTCTCCCGATACCCCGACTCCGGAAGATACTCTTCTTGGCTTCCTGTTCTTCTCGGTGGCAACGCCATGACGCTCGACTCGCACGCGTTCAGCGGCAGCATTTTGGGATGAACCCGGTCTCGATGGAGCTCTTCATCTTTTCAACGGGCTTCAGGGAGTTTTCAGGAAGTATTGGGAACACCAACCCGCCACTTGCGAGTGAGGCACATCGGCGTCATGGCCTTCCCTTCATGAGGTATCCGGGCCTCAGCTGAGTGGGGTTCCTCCAGGTGTAGACTGCTTCCACCATCACCGGCTCGTGGGCGATGCTCTCGAGGAATGATTCCCAATGGTCTTCCCGGAGCAGGGCGTAGTCGCCGGCGATACGGATGAAGTACCGATCGGCTATCTCAGGGCTCAGATACATCGCAACCTCGTCCCGCAGTATGCCGGCGGTTATCCGCCACACCCTCTCACGGGGGAACGATTCCTCGGGGGACCACGGCAGCGCATCGAACCCGTGGTTATAGGTGATCATCTCAGCCAGTGCCTTGTGGGCTATCACTAGTTCAAAGTCCCTGCCTTCCAGGGCTTCCGCGCAAAGCTGCGACACATGTTCGTAGAAAGCGTATGGCGGGTCGTGCAGTTCAGGGTCGTAGGAGTTCCCGGTGAGGGGAGAAACCCCGAGGAACGCCACGAAAACCATCAGGGGGATCGCTCTCCTGATGGGTGATGATCCCGCCCCCGGCCTCGAGACAACACCAACTGCGAGCCTGATGTAAGGCAGCGCCACGATGGGCAGCATCAGCATTGTTCCGAAGAACAACCTGTAGGAGAGGCTCATGGGGTTGAACTCCAGAAAGGGGAACGGGCCCATGAGGCTCAACAGCAGAAGGATCACGTACCGCCTGCCAAGACACTTTTTGCGGAAAGTCCTCCCGAAAAGCATGAGCATGCCGGTTACGATTGGAAGTGCACTTCCCGCAATGACCTCCATACGCCATGGAAGGGTTGTCCGGAAAACCCCGAAGCACCGCATGAAGTGGATTGGCACGACTATGGGCCTGTATGATAACTCACCTGTGATCAGCTCAAGATCGTGCGATGACAGGGAAAGAGGAAGCCTCTGGGATACCAGGAGAGTTGCCAGGATGAGGGCTGCCGGAGCAAGCCTTAACCACCGGGGAGCCCCCGGCCTGTCAACAGCCCCTGCACCCGCGTGGTGTTTGACACGGGCAAGCAGTTGCGGAGCGCAGCAGAGGGCAAGGTACACGAGGGAGATCACCGCCGAGAACCTGTGGGTGAAGAACGCCCCGGCGAAAAGCAGGGCAGCCCATGCCCATCGAATGCTCGTCGTCCTTCCCTCGAGGCGGTCGTTGCCCCCCAGAGTGGCCGCGAAAAAGAAGAACAGGGCGAATCCAAGCAGGTTTTTCGGAAACTGGGTGAAGAAGTAGTTGAGCGAGGGGCTCATGGCGGAGATCGAGGCTGCTATCAGAGCGGTGAGGAAGGCGGTCCGCCTGTCCCCGCCGTGTCGTTCCCCCGAAAGTGAAAATGAAAGTGCAAAGACTGACATGATGAAGATTGTTTTGATCAGAACGGCGCTCAGCTTCGCTGCGATGAGGTAATCGCCGGCAAGGGCGTGCATGGCCAACAGAGGCAGGTAGACCAGCGAGTACTCCCTTGAGTGCATGTTGCCCGTTGTGTGAAGCGATTTGATCTGCACCAGGTAGTAGTACCCATCCCAGCCGTTGGCATAGTCGGTGCGGTTCACCGTGGTCAAGCCCGTGGCAAGAGTTGTCATTGCCAGCAGCAGCAACAGGCCCATGGCAAGTGGTCTCACTGTTGCGTCTGCTTCACGGGGTGGCGGAACATCTCAGAAGCTGAAGTCCTCAAACAATCCGCGGCTGCTGGATATGTGGTTGGAGTCGAATCTCAGCGTATCGCTGAATATGGTTACCCTGAACAGATCCTGAGTGCCGCCGGGGATGACACCGGAGTACGGGTCATAGCCGGGCTGTCCGAACTGGACCACCCTTTTCAGTCTTCCGAAGATCCTCACTGTGTTGTCGTCGATGATCTGCCAGTTGCCGTCGGCGTAAGTTGCCTCCGGCTCGTCTCTCATACCCAGGTGCTTCCACAGGATGAAGCTGCCGTTCGAGCGCAGTATGAACCTTTGCCAGTCCGCGTATTCGCCGTCGCCGTCATACTGGGTGAGCTGCTTGTCGATGAAGGCCCGTGCGGGTGAACCAGCGGCCCATTCCAGAACACTCATCTTCCTGGCCTCGCCACCACCGGTGTTCAGAAGGAACCAGTCATCACCGTTGAAGAAGCGTACCTCGCTCACCACCAGATCCCGGTATGTCTGGCCCCTGTAGATGTCCTCGAAGGTCATCACGAAAGTTCTGCCCTCGAGGGGTGACTCGAGAACCACCACCTGCGGGTCCATGATGTCTTCCAGGGTATACGAGGCCGGGGTGCTTCCCTGAACCCCGAACGTGAAACGGGCCACCCTCTCGTTCTGCGTGAAGTGCGTGGGCGACCTGTGATAGCCGTTCCATATCCTTATCTTCTCGATGCGCTGATTTGAGTCGAAACTGAATGTTATGCTCTCACCGGCTCCGGTCCGCCCCGTGTTCCCGTCGGCCCAACCGAACTCGGGCCTTGAATCGAACAGAAAATCCGGATGGTACGCCTCGATGGGTGTCAGTGATGAACTGGCCACGATGTCGCCTGATTCCCTTTTCGGTGTTACCACAAGAAGGGGGACTTCCCGCAGGTAGGTGTCGACAGTGGTCAGCGAGACCGAGCTCACTGCGACGGGAAGATCGCTCTGATACCTGATGCCTTGGTTCGTATAGCTGTCGGAGGATGTACCCACTACCTTGATGAATACGCTCTTCACCATGGTATTCAGCGGAAAGGGCTCTTCCAGGATGTAGCTGAGAGGAGCTTCCATTCCATTTATATAGTAAACAACAGAATATATATCCTCGAATGAATTGCCTGCCGGAACCGTGACAGTCTGAATTGATCCTATGAAAACCGGTTCCTCGAACGAGAAATACAGCCCTTCGTCAGGAGCCGCACCGGGCATGGTTACCCAGAAGGTATCGGGGTCGTTGTCGAATACATTCTCGGGACAGAACCTGCTCTCGGGTATGGCGACCGATGTTGCGTACAGAAGCTCAAGATGTCTTACCAGGAAAGGGGTTCCCATGCCTGACCTTGGAAGGCCGGCAGGGGGTTTCCCCGCCGAAACGGAAAGAAGGACAAGAACCGAAGTGATTGCTGATGCCGACCCGATCTTCATGACTACCTCCAGAACAGGGGCAGAGAAAGGTGTTTCACATGATTACCAAGAGCTGTCCTTTGAAGCTGGCGATCGAAGTGCTGGTAATCCCTCTCGGGCCAGTCCCCGCCCCAGCGCCAGCCAAGTTCCTTGAATAAAAGCACAACGGGATGCCTGGAATGGAGGGTGCCCCGAAGCGAGCTGTCATATACGGCACCCTCGGGAAACACCTGCTGACCAGTGAAGTAAGGGTTCTGCATGGGATTGATGTCGATTGCCAGCCCGTAGGCGTGGCTGGAGAGCCTGTCGGTGAATGGTACATAACGGTAGTTGAAGGCGGAAGTGTTGTTCACCCTCATTGACTCGAAATCGTCCCAGCCAAACTCCGAGACCGGTATCACCGACTCCAGAGGAAAGCCGATGAGGAACATGAGTGCGAACGCCATCTGCAGGTCCGGAGCGATCCTGGCGTCGGCCACCAGCTGACCCGTGTGGATCCTCCCGTCGAAACCCCAGTGAAGAACATCGATGATGGTCTGGTTGTCCAGCACCCACCCGGGGCATTCCACGCTGACGCCCTGAACCGCTTCGTCAAAGGTCAAAGCCCGGTTTGCACCGCCCCAAGCCTCGACCCGGGCCGTAAAAACAAGAAGGGCAATGCCGATCACAGAACGCAACTCAACGGTTCCTCACGGCAACTCCTGATAGTGCCCATATGCACCTCCTTAAGCGGATAATCCAGTCTCGCTGGAACCATACCGTTGACACGATTCCTCGTCAATCTGAACTCCATTGTGCCCCATGGTTTTCCCTGAACGCGCTCGGAACGGATCCACCCGGAGTACGAGGGGGGAGTTTATCCCGGTGAGGGGAAAGAAGGCAGGCCGTTGAGCCGGTCAGTCAGGCTTCATTCATTGGTGACCATGACCGATCAGTGATCGTGGTACCCCTCGGCGGACGCTTTTCAAACTTCAGTGGGTATTGCAGAAGATAAGAAATGTACTATGATGTAATACAAGCATACACATTGTACCACCTGATTGGAGACTGATGGGCACAGCTATTTCGATAAGGCTTCCCGATGAGCTGGTCATCGAACTGGGGGAAATCGCCAGGGAAACCGAGAGGTCAAGATCATACCTTGTTCAGAAGGCAATTGAGGCATATCTTGAAGACATGGCTGATCTTCAGATCTCTCTGGACAGACTTCACGATCCGGCGGATGAAGTCATCTCCCTTGATGACATGAAGAAGAACCTTGGCCTTTGACATCACTTTCAAGAAGTCGGTTGCCAGGGATCTCAGGAAGATTGACGTCGCGGAAGCAGACAGGATCCTTGATCAAATCGCAAAGGAGCTTCCGGAGATTGCCGATTCCCTGCCGGAACTCAAGGGGAGATTTGCCGGTTTCAGGAAGTACAGGATCGGTGAGTACAGGGTGGTCTTCACGCTTCTGAATGATTCGGTTGTTATAACAAGGATCAGGCATAGAAAAGAAGCTTACAGGGATTGAGGCTGTTGCCTCGCAGTATTGCTTTTCGCGGATATCCGGGATGAAACTTTTGTGCGATGCTCCATGGACTCCGGCTCTTCCATGAAACTGAATGAAATGGCTTCCCTGTCAGATAGAAGCTTCCCTGGCAGTCCAGTCACTATAGACAGTTGTCGGTAAACCGTTAAGAGTGGTAGGGGGATCGGGGGGTGCCCCCCTTAATGGTGATGAACCAGATTTGGTACGCCTCGGCTGACGCTTTTAGAACTTTCGCATCATTGCTGAAAGCGACTGGAAATCATGGGGATAGCCTGTTCGGGGTGCTGGAATTGTAAGTTCTATGCATAGCCTGCTTTGGTAATAAAGCATCAATGATTGATCTTCTCCTCTTCAGAGCGCAACGGCTTGTTCCAGCGAAGAATTCCTCAGATTGAACAGCTTTCATGATGCCGTGAGAGGCAAGACCCATTGACAGTTTTTGCTCATTCGATCATTTATAACATGGACAGTATTTTACTTGCTGTGAAAGGAGCTGGTTTCCATGAGATCAAACCACTTCCTTCAGATTTTCTCTCTTCTGATCATCTCTTCAGTGCTTCTCGCAGATACTTCTCTCATCAGGACTACAGTCTCGGATAGTTCCAGGGTGGTCTTTATCGCCCAGACTCCCGTCTTCTGGGAACGCGTGGAGCAAGACAACCTTGAGTTCATAAGGTTCACCGGTTCGCCGGTAACCGACAGTATAGGCTACCCCGAGCTTCCCATGATTACTTGTTTGATTGCCATGCCCGACAGCGTGACACCGAAACTCGATTTTGCCTGGGCCGGACTGCAGGAGCGGCATGTGGACCCGGTCTACCCGGCGCCGGCACAGGTGATATCGTATGAGTACACCCCGGCTGTTGTTGATTCGTTCGTTCAGGATTCGACAGCATATGCCTCAGCTTCTTTCTGGCCAAGTGAAATGGCACGGGTCATTGGAGAGATGCGGATCTGCGGTCAGCGGTTGCTGAAGGTTCAGCTGTTTCCGGCGAGGTACAGGGCCTCCGACAGCACCCTGGTGACCGTTTCCTCAATCAGCGCATCACTTTCATTCGACAGCACGGAGGCGGTATGGAGCAGCATTGGTCTCGGTGCATTCCAGGATCTTTTGGACGATTCTCCAATCGTGGGTTATCACAGAACTCTCAGTTCTGTGGCACCGGTTCCGACATACTTCGGTCAGGTTGACCCGTACACAGGGCCGCTCAGGATGCCAGACTATGTGATAATCTGTGCTTCCGGTTTGTACGACCAGTGTCAGGATGCCATTGACGACCTGGCCGAACACAGGGTTGAACTTAACGACTTCGATGTCGCCCTGGTGACAACGGATGACATTTTCGATGATTTCGGGCAGGGTCAGTTGGCCCTTACCGATTACACGATCAGGGAGTTCACCGAACACATGTGGAACAACTGGACCCAGACTTCGGGAAAGAAGCCCAGCTATCTTCTGCTGATCGGTGACCACGAGGAAGCCGATTACTCTGATGAGCCATGGTTCCTGCCAACGCATGAATACCTGTACAATTCAGAAGTTGATTTTATGATCGGCAACGATGAATGGTACGTCTATTTCGATGAACTTCAGTCCGTTGACAACGCCATGCCGAGCATGTTCGTGGGAAGGCTATCCGTGAAAAACGGGGGTGAGCATGCTCCGGATACACTCAGCACACTGATCCAAAACTTGATCGATCTTGAACAGCCCATTACCAGTCAGCCGATAACAGACTACAGAAGACGAATTCTCAGACTGGCTGGAACCGGAGATCATATCCTTGGAGTTTTTCACCAGAATTTCGGAACAAACAATAAACCTCTTGAACCCTGGACTTCGGGCTTTGCCGACTGGATGTCGTACGACTTTGTCTCACATTACTGTGGTGACGGGAGATGGTTTACCAACGAGGAGTCCGATGAGAGCCCCATGAAAAGCAGCGAGTGGGTTCAACACTGCATCACTGAATTCGGGAGGGGAGCCGGAGTAGCATTCTATACCGATCATGGGGACCTTCACATGTTCAGCGCCGGGCTCGAGTGGTGCGACTTATTCTATGACCGCGACGATACGAAGGGCTGCCGAGACAGCACCTTCAACAACTACCAGATCGAACAGCACCTCACGGGCACAGTGCAGGGTTACTCCGCCCCATTCTCTCTTCTCCTGTGCTGCTCGGCAGGAACATTCAATCACACCCTTTACGAACATGAACACAGGGATCCAGATAACGATCCCTACTTCTGCCTGTATGATGATCAAGGTACAACGATGCCGTACAACTTCAGTTCGGACTGCCTGGCGGAGAGGATGCTCAAGAATACGAATGTTCCGGTTGCCGGTGTATTCTGTGGATCACAGCCATCAGCCATGGGTTGTTACGAATACTACGGGCAGGGCATTCTTGAGGCCATCTATGCAAGAGGGCACGGTCGGCTGGGAGACGCGATTGCTTCCGCCCGTGCTCAATTCATTGATCACTTTTTTCTCTCCACGGGCGACGGCACTACAATGCTCGGTCAGTTCAATCTTCTCGGAGATCCGGCTCTCGACATCAGCGACAGGGTGAGGTACCCCGATAAAAGCGACCTTTCTATCTATGGCGGTGAAATTGTTGTGTCGCAGTACCCTGAAGAGACATCTACAGGTCTGGATCTTCCACTTGTATTCAGGGTCAGAAACAATGGCGCCCAGGATTCGGATGAGTGCGACATCCGGATAACGTTCAGAAACGGAGCGAACACCTTTACAGATTACATCGAGTGCGATCCAATCGACGGTGGCGGTTATCAGGATTTCCAGTACACATGGGACTGCTCAAGGTGGTTCCAGCCTCCAATGGATTTGACCGTCTCGGTTGAAGTTGACTATGAAGAAGTATGTGATGACTGTTGGTGGCCCAACAACGACGCATCAGTAACCGTCGGCTTCAACGATACCTATCCCGTGCTTGGCGGCTGGATTAGGCTCGTGGATGAGGTTGTTTCAACAACGCCTGTTCTGGCGAACATCGACAACGACCTTGATCTGGAGGTGATTGTTCTTGTGGGCAACACGCTCACCGCGTTCGAAGAGGATGGCGCAGAGATCTGGAGTGTCGTCGGCGAAGGCTTTTCCAGTTCAATTCAGATCCTGGCCTCAGACCTTGGCAATGACGGGGAGACTGAGTTCATCCTGGCCTCGGATGACGGCATCAAAGTGGTAAGTGCTGATGGAGATGTCCTCCAGACCATTCAGTTGGCTACCGGCGTGTTCTGCGTTGGAGAGATGGAAAGCACACTGGGGCTTGAACTCTGCGCAGCAGTTGGCAACACCCTCCATCTCTACACATGGAACTCACTTTCTCAAAGCTTCAGCGCCAATTCAACAAAGCAGTTGAGCCTTCCAGACGCACCGATTGAGTACTCTCTGGCCTGTGCGGATCTTGACAGCAACTATTATGCAGATGTAGTTTATTGCTGTGGCTATTCCATTTCCGCGCCCCCACCTGAGACAGGCTACAACGCACTGGTTGTATATGACTGGGAAACAGGAGGGACTCCGTTTGTACATACAAGATCGGAACCCGGACTACCTGTTACGCCAGCAGCGGGAAGACTGGGCGGTGAGGATCTCGTCGGGTATCCATACCGCAAATACGAATACAGGCTAGACAATCCGGCATTGATCGTTGAACCCGATGGTATCATTGAAGAAGAGTGCGAAGCAGGGACCTGTGACGCCGACAACCTCAGGTACGGTGTTTTCGCAGACTGGGACCCACTGGTTCCAGGAGCGGATACCTTCGTCCTTCCTTCGGAGATGCAGGCATTGGCGTGGGGAAACGATGGATTGCTTCTTAATGACTGGCCGACGGAAGAATTTTTTGGTGCCATTATTAACTCTCCCATCAGTCCTACGGCGCTTGGGAACATTAACAACTCCGGTTACGCCGATGTTGTTTTCTCGACACTCCTGGATGGAAAGTGTATCCTACTTGCTTATGAAAGCAGCTCTAACCCTCCCGCCAACTCCGACTTCCCGTTAACTCTTCCAGACGATGTCACGTCCTTCGGCGGTTTCAGCATAGCAGACATCGACAGGGATGGCGTTGTCGAGATGGTCTTCGGCACCAGTGACGGATACCTTCACTGCTGGGAACTTGGTGCATGCTCATCCGGGTACGCCCCCTGGCATCAGTTCCAGCACGACTGTGGAAGAACGGGTGTTCTGCAATGACAGTTCTCGGGCTTCTCTGCCTCTGGCTCTCCGGGGTTACCCCGAGTCCGGGGTGGAGTACACCGGTTCTGGTTACTGATTCCTGTAATACTCAACGCCCGGTTGTAATCGTCCACAGAGACGACCTTGGCAGATTTCATCTTGTCTGGGCAGGATATAATGATAGCAACAGAATTGCATACAAGATGTTCTCTCTAGACGGAAGCACTTTATATCCTGAGATGATGATATCACGCGATGTAACGAGTGCGTACCTTTCAACCATGGTCACCGGCGACAGCCTTTACGCCTTCTGGAGAGAGACCAGCCCGGTTTACTACGCCGTCCGCAGCCTGACTGACGGCAGCGAGATCGTACCAGCCACCTACCTGTTCACTACTTACACTCTCTATCCCTACATCAGGGCCAGTCCGGACAGCCTTGGCAGACTGCATGTGATCTACAACGACGGAGGTGATGTCAGGTATGCAGTATGGACGCCGGCACCCGGATCGGGCTTCACTGTCGAGCGTGACTGGAAGATTGAAGGGGCGGACGCGGGCGGAGTTCTCCTTGTTGACGGGAACCGGGTTCATGTCGTGGTGCAGGATCCGGTAGATCACAACTATTCCTACCTCCAATACGACCTTGATGGGGATATAGTTGTACCAATCACTGACTTTACGCCAGACTACATTATTTGTAATCGGTTCCCTGAACTTACCGTTGATGAGAACGGTAATCTTATGGTAGTTCATTTGACTTCAGTTGATGACTATTGCTATGTGCTGTGGAAGCTGGATAAGTACAGCGGATTCACCCTGATAAACCAGAAGGTCATCGTTATATCTGAACCACCGGAAATGTATGTCAGCCTGCAATTCATCCTTCGCAACATACCCGGAACTGACCTTTTCTACCTTGTGTGGACAGACAACGGCCAGGACAATCAGATACTTTTCCTCCTGATGAACGGCAATGGAGATGTGGTAGTTGACTGGGCGATTGCATACGACTATTCGGACGAGGACCCTGAGAATCTGCCTTGCATCAGCGGAGAAGCAGATGCAGAAGGTAATCTCTATATCGCATACGAGCAGGGGGAGGTCGAACCGGTAATGGGTTACTACCCCACCTTCGGCTGGTTCGACTACGATTACGTCAGCACAGCCAGACAGCAGGTCGCTGCCGTTCCTGGCGATGGATTCAGTTTCTCATGCAATCCCGTGGCGGGTTCCGTCAGCGTTCGCACCGGTTCAGGGACACAGACCCTTCGCGTGTACGACATCACCGGGAGAGAGGTTTCGAGTATTCCGGTTTCTGACGGAACAGGCATCTGGCATGGCAGGGACTTCTCGGGAGTCAGACTTCCCGCGGGGATCTACACTGTTGTAGGGCAGTCAGGCTTTGTTCATCGGTTGACCCTGCTTGGCCGGTGATGGTGGTACGCCCGACAGGATTCGAACCTGTGACCTACGGATTAGAAGTCCGTTGCTCTATCCAACTGAGCTACGGGCGCATTGAAGACGGGTGGGGGCACCAATTACGGTGCCCCCTCTGGTACGCCCCCCGGGACTCGAACCCGGAACCCGCGGATTAAGAGTCCGCTGCTCTACCATTGAGCCAGGGACGCATCGTGGGGTGGGAGACCGGACTTGAACCGGCGACCACTTGATCCACAGTCAAGGGCTCTACCAACTGAACTACTCCCACCACAGTGCCCGGGAATCTACCCGGTTGCGCTGGAGCCGTCAAGAAAGCCTTCTCTTGACGCAACCCCCGCGCAGCATCAGTGTAATGCCCATGAAATGCCCAAGGTGTGCGAGTACCGATGACAGGGTGGTGGATTCCAGGTCCGTGAAGGAGGGCCGGGCCACCCGCCGCCGCCGTGAATGCAACGAGTGCGGGCACAGGTTCACAACATACGAGTACATTGAGACCTCCTATCCGGTCGTCGTGAAGCGCAACGGTACAAGGGAGCCCTTCGATCCGGTGAAGCTTGAGAAAGGCATTTCTCGTGCGTGTGAGAAGCGACCCATAAGCGCCTCCGACATCCGGGACCTTGTTGACCGGGTTGTATCCCGGGTTACCGAAGACTCTCCCGAAGAGGTCCCTGCGGTTCTCATCGGGCAGTGCATCATGGACTTCCTGCACGAGCTCGATCCTGTGGCCTACGTGAGGTTCGCGTCGGTCTACAGGCAGTTCAAGGACGTGTCCGAGTTCCGGGTGGAGTTGGACCGGCTTCTCAAGGGGTAGGTTTCCCGGGGGTTCTTCCGCATATTTCAGTTGTTCGTTCAAAGGGGTCATTTTGAACAGGATTATCGCGTTTCTGCTTTTGGTCCTTGTGGGGGCCGGTACGGGTTTCCTTGCTGGAAGCCTTTCAGCGCCCTCCGCATTCCGGACACCGGTGTTCATCTCCTCCATGGGCTACTCATCCGCTCCGGTGGCGGTGCCCGATGTCGTGGGCATGACCAGGCAGGACGCCCGGCGTGTCATCGAATCGGGAAACCTCCTGCTTGCAGGTGAGTGGAGCGAGTTCGGGGATT